>Ga0190326_1000007_pt1 | contig 35074 bp, 41 predicted proteins | sample 4870111112_MG_FD_165049 | JGI IMG/M metagenome (GOLD analysis project Ga0190326, IMG submission 165049) | Hydrothermal vent sediment bacterial communities from Southern Trench, Guaymas Basin, Mexico - 4870-11-11-12_MG | ecosystem: Environmental > Aquatic > Marine > Hydrothermal vents > Sediment ... | reverse complement strand
CCTTTTTTGGATCGCCTTTAAGCCATGCAAGAAATGTGGCAGACTCTTCTTCCCTCCGCAAAAGGATTGTCCCTCTTGCTTAACCTCTGAAATGGATTGGGTTGAGCTAAAAAAGGAAGGAGTACTTGAAACACTCACAGTCGTATTCGTAAAACCTCCATCATTCGACCACTTCGATCCGTATACGGTTGCAATCGCTAGGCTCGATGAGGGCGTAAAAGTCCTTGCATGGCTTAAAGGCGATCCAAAAAAGGTTAAGCCGGGTCAAAGAGTAAAAATAGAAATAAACAGAAGAGATAAAGAGGGGTATTTCATTTACGAAATAGTTCCGATTTAATTAATGGAATACAGAATTTTACCGTTTTTCTCAACCTTTTTTACCTTTCCAAATCTTTCAAGGTATATCAAATGTGCAATTGTCTCTCCAACTGCAAACCACTTTTGAGTTATGGGAAAATCATCCCATGTTTTGAAATCTATATCCCAGCTTATCTGAGATGCTATATCCCATGCAGTCTTCTCTCCATCTTTTAAAGCTTGAATTATCTCATTTAATCGATTTCTGTGATGGATTTTCAGTTCATCAATTCTCTTCCTGTGATCTTTCCATATACTTCTATGCCCAGGCAATACGAGATTTACTTCAAGAGAATACACCCTTTCAAGACTCTCTAGGTAAGTCTTTAGTGGATTTTCCATTTCTTTCCACCATGTGATATTTGGTGTTATATCGAATAGTATGTGATCTCCTGAAAACAGTATTTTCTTATCTTGTTCGTATAAACACATATGTCCGGGAGAATGTCCCGGTGTTAGTAATGCAATAAAGGTATAATTTCCAATTTCTATTGTATCTCCATCGCTAATAGGAGTTAACTCTACACGATCTGAAGCGTAATACTTCTTAGCTGGATGCTCCCTCAAAGCCTTTTCTGCTTCACTCTTTGGAAAGCCGTTCATTTCGAAGAATTTTAAAATGCTACTCCAATAATCCTCTGAATTTTCTAAAACAGACTTTACTATTGGAATTTCAACATCACTTAAGTATATCTTAGAGTTTTCAGATGCGAGTTTTCCAACTAATCCTATATGATCAGCATGCAGATGAGTAATAAAGAAATCCGTTTTACTTAAGTCTATTTTTAAGATTTTTAAAGCTTCAACAATCGTTGTTAAACATTCTTTAATGTTCATACCAGTATCGATTATTAAATGTCTATCCTCACCTCTTACAACGTAAGAGTTAATAGATTTTAACGGATTCCTTGGAAGCGGTACTTCAATTCTAAACAATCCGGGAAGAACTTCCTCGATCATAAACGATTTTGATGGCATCATCAACATTAAGTTTTTGAAGTTGTGGTCTACATTTAAATCATGAGGAAGATTGAACTGTACACGTTTGAAGATTTAAAGAAGGATTTAGAAGAAGGATTGAGCGATACAGAAGTTGCACTAAAGAAATGGAAATCTATCTTGGATGCTCTTACAGCTATAGAGGAAGTTAGTATTCAGGTAACGTCCTTCTGCTTAAAACATCAAGAAATGGGATGTAAGAACTGCCCAATACTCAAGTACGATTATCCATGTGGACATCCATATGCAACGTTTACAATGTTCTACCAAGAATTGAGAAAACTAAAAATTATAGCAGAAAGACTTTACGCGATACTCATGACGATAGATAAGGAGGACAAGGAGAGCAGAAGTAGATACGTATGATCGATATAAAATCCGTTGCAAGATTTAGACTGTTTGCAGGTATTAGCATAAAAACACTTGGATACATGGTGATCGCTGCTGGTATATTTTTATCCCTAAAAGATAAAAATTTTGCTTATAAAATTGTTCTATTTGGAATTTTGATGGTCTTGTCTGGATGGGGCTTGATAATCAAAGCGTTAAGGGCTGAGTAATATTAGTTTAATGAAAAAATTGAAGTTGTATTAAGTAATAAAATTAGACTAATGATATCTTTCCTAAAAATCAAAAATTATCGAGGTATTAAGAGTTGCACTATAGGGGATTTGAAAAAAGTGAACGTGTTCATTGGTAGAAACAACAGCGGTAAATCTTCATTGCTTGAAAGTCTTTACTTAGCCTCTGCTTCGTTTAATTTTAATGAGGTTTTAAGTAAAAAAGTAGAGAATAAGATTGATTACTTACTAAATCGAAGATGTTTCAGAGGATTGAAATGGGGTTCAGCTAAAGAGGTTCTATGGTACAATTATAACACTGAAGTTCCGATAACAATAGAACTCAAAATGAATTCAGAAAATCTGAGAATTGACCTATTTGAGTGGCATCAGCATCCCTTAATAAAGCATAAGGTTGATGCCTATGATTATGTCTGTTTGATCGATAAATACCTTGTAAACTCGCGGACACACAGTGTAGCATTTTCTGACAGATTTCAAGAATTTGACAAGTTCAAACAGTTTATGTCAAACTTCAAGTTTATAGATGTATCACTTATGCAGGAGATAGATGTAATTGAAAAGAAACTATGGAAAGACTTGTTGAAAAATAGATATGATAAACTTATAGTTGAGGTTTTGAGAGAGGGCTACGAAATCGAAGTTGAAGATTTGACATATACCACTTATGATGAGGGTAGAACATATCAGCTTGCAGTAAAGCTACCACAGACCACAATTAGAGTAGACGATTTAGGAGATGGAGCTCGATACTCATTGATTTTAATCATGATTTCTGCACTTTCCAAAAACACTGTACTACTCATCGAAGAACCAGAAAATCATCAACATCCATCTGGACTTGCCAAGACCTTTGATATGTTTTTATCCCTTGTCAAAAAGAATAACATTCAGGTTTTCATAAGTACTCACAGTTTGGATTTTTTAAAGTTGCTCAAAGATATCTCCCAAAAAAAGGAAATTGATTTCGGAGTTTACTTTCTTGAAAGAAATAGAGATGGTATTGTAGATGTAAGACATCTAACTGGAGAAAACATCGATGTTTTAGAGCGTATGGGATTCGATCCTCGATTCTTGGACATTATTTGAGGAGGAAGGGTTATGAAAATACTTCAACTAAAGCCAAAGGAAGCATCTTTTCTTGAGATGGCAAGAAACCTAACTCGAAGAAGACTTGACATAATTTTTATCTGTGAAGGAAAGAGAGACGTTGAAGTTCTAAAGGGAGTGATAGAGAAAATATTTGATGATTTGCCAAGTAACATAGCCGTAACCGATTGTGAAGGAAAAGATACGATAAGTGAGGTAACTCTATATACAGCAACCTTAGCAGAGGTTTCAAGAAAACTCAGAGTAATATCAATTCTAATTGATGCCGATGATAAAAGCAAGCTTGAAAAGTAAACTCTTTGAGAGCACGAGTTGAAAACATAAGTATTAAAGAAATTGAAGAAGATATCTTTAAAATTCAGTCACGTTTCAACGTCAAAATACTAGTTAAAGTTGCTGGAGACTTCTCACTGCCATACGAGAAACACACTATCGACGATTATATAGTTAAACTGCTAATACTTGAGAACGAGATTCAAGATGCGGATTTAAAAAAGTATTATAATGCGAAAGAGCTTGTAAATGATTTCCTTAGATCTGATTTTACAAGCTGAAGAAGAGAATGTTCAAAAAGCTTTTGAAAACATCATTAGATATCTTAATATTAGCTTAAAATTTTTAGACGAAGTGTAATTTATGTTTTTCCCCCTACAAATACCATCCTTAATTATAGGGAAAATAGTGGTTGCCCGTGCATTATCTTTTGGGTATTTCCGAAATTACGGAAACTTGCACGGAGCACTTCATTGGGAGCTACATAGACGGACACCACATAGCCCGCCTTACAGGTAACGCCGTCATCACCCCCTTACGGGCTGATGGCTTCATTATCTAAATTGCAGAAGAGACATATAAACGTAATGTTTCCAAAGTTTCCAAAATATCCCAAGTACTCAAACAAGCGAATAGTCTCTGTTTACATCTGATCAACTTATGAACACTCAAAAGCCAAGTAACGATTTTAAAGTAATTAGGTTATGACTCAAATCTTCATAAGATACTATATCTTTACCATGTCTATCTCTCCAGAACGTTTCAAGCAAGATGTAATCTCTAACTCCAACGATTTCTATTATTTCTTTTAAATTCAGATCCCCTACACCAAGAGATAGGTGATCGATTAAATTTTCCGTATTGCAGTCGTGTAAATGTATTACAAGTATTTTATTATCAAATTCCTTTACAAATCTCTTCAAAGATTTTATATAATCTTTTCCACTTTCAATCTCTTTTAGCACGAAATGCCCAATATCAAGTGTAATCTTTAAATCGTCAATGAGGAAAACTTTGTCAAATCTCCAATCGTATTCTATACATACATCAAATCCGTAGTTTTTTCCATATCTTAAAGCGATTTTACACGCTTTTAATCCATTTTTTATTATCTTATCTCTAACCTCTTTGAACGCATAAGTTGAAACTGAATAGTTCACGTGAAAGTTGTAGTACAACGTATCGAACTTAGATGCAAAATCCAAGCACCTCTTAAAAACCTTCAAACTAGCTCTAAACACTTCATCTCTTGGCTGAGCAATGAATATATCAAGAGGAGAATGAAATGCTATCTCTATTCCATCAAGCGACGATTTCAAATCTCTGTAATTGCATATATCTGGGAGGGGATAGTCGAGAGAGAGTTCGAAGTAGTCAAAACCGATTTCTTTTAACTTTTCTATTGCTCCCTTAAACGGATAATCCCCATACCAAACAAGAGTTCCAATCTTCATATACATAAAAACTCAACTAAATTCTTTTTTATTTCGTCTACTTTAACCAAATCTTTCCCATTGATTATTTTAAACCATTTACGTATCTCTTCTCCTACGTTTTTTCCTAAGGCTTGCCAGTTTTTTTCGATGTAAGATTTAACAGCTTCCTCTGGTCTTGTGAATTTTCTCTCATCGTAAACCCACCACCTTCCCCCCTCTAAAAACGGTTTATACAATTTATCTTTCAAAAATCTCCTAACATGTTTTTCCTCTTCAAATGGTGGCCCCATTCTTCTCCTAATCCTTGAAAGCTCCTTAACTTGACACTCAAAAATTAAGTAACACTTAGAAGCTACAAAAAATCCAGTTCTTAATGGCATGAAGTTTTCTCTTTCCAAGAACTCCGTAATTTTTTTAGTAGCCCTTTCTAATTGTGGATATAAATTGTCTTCTACAATATCTGGTTTGTTAAACTCAACTGCAAAAATGGCAGTCCCTCTTTTCTCTAACTCCATAAATAGTTCTTCGTCACGAGGTATTTCAAATTCCCTTTCGAAGAAAAAGTCTTCAGACGGATTCTCTACAAATTCTCTACACAGATGAACAAACTTCGCAAGGTTGTCTAAGCTTAGATTTGCTGCAACGTTTCTCTTCTCATCAACTGGATCAACGACAAAAAACCTATCTCCTCTTCTAATCTCATGATTTTTTACATCTATGACAGTTCTTCTTGTCCACTTAGTAGCTTCTCTAACCAAATTCTCAAAAGAGCCGTAAAACACTATCAACAACTCGCATAAATAACCAGAAAAACCTCTAACTTTATACTCCGCACCGTAAATTCCGTGAACTTTTAAAAACCTCTTTAAGAGTCTGACATCGTTTTCCTTTCCCTTAATTCTATCCTTTAGCCATTCGTGATGAAACGGAGTTCGATCTACAGCCGATTTTATATTACTTGGATCTTTAACCTTATAGCACGGAACAACGTCGACTTCAACTCCTTTAACCTTACCATGTACGTATGGGTGTTCAGCGTACCTTATCTCGTAACTATCAAGAATCGCTTTTCCAATCTCTAAACCTCTTTTTTCTAATTCCTCTCTTGGTAAATCTTCTGGAAATAGCAAAAAAACGTCTATCTCAAGGTTTCCCTTAAGCCATGTATTCCTTGCATAACTTCCAACAAATTTATACTCAACATCGAATTTTTCTAATCTCCTCTTTATCTCTTCCTCAGCTTCTCTTGCTCGTTTTACTTCTTCTTCATCGGGAACTATGTGAGGTAAAACTCTCAACAAGATATCTTTCATATGCGTAAATTCAAGTTCGATTTATATAACTCTGAAGGTTAACCGTTCTCCGAACCGCCCCTTTTAAGGGACGATTCGGTCATCACGGACACCCGACGCCCCTCACCGCAGTGGCTCTTATCATTGCCCTACGGTTCTCGGAACGTTCGGGGCACATTAGGTGTTACGATTAACATATTTGTAAATCTTTTGGTGGAAAACCCATTATGGAATTATATAACCTTAACTTTACCTTTTAATGTTTCTGGAGATGATGCAAGGAAATTTATTACAACTGCGAGATTGTTTAGGTTGGTAGTTCTGAAAGTCTTTAATACTTTCTTGAACGAAGGAAAACACATCTTTCACAGTTTTCGATGTATAAGAGGTATCGTAAGGTTGGATACGAGATTTTACCGAACAGAAGATATATTGATGGAGCAATAGATTTGGTCTATGGAGTGAACGAACTTAATCGATTGCATAAGGAGTTAAAAATCGATGAAGAAGTTAAACTGGAAGATGTAAAATTTAACAACTGGCTACTTTTCCAATGTGAAGGCGAAAGCAAGCACATGAACATCAACATCAAGATCCGTGAGGATTTATCCTTCAGAATCCTAACGTTCGACTTTGAGGGAAATAAATCTTATGTAATTGTCAGACCGATAATTCCAAAGAGGTGGAAAAAGATTTTGCGAAACCTATATGCAACCTTACTATGCGAGAGTTGTGCTGAAGCAGTTTGGCAATCGTAAAGTTATGTTTACACATGGTGAAGTTCAAGTTGCGGTAGACTACGATTCCTACTTGGAAGTCATGGGAAAGTATAATCAACCAAAAGGTAAAATTGATGTAGACTTGGACAGAATAAATCTTACAATTGTGAACAAGGATGGAGAGTTAAGAGATTACAAAACCTTCTGGTTTAGAGAGGTTAAAGCAAGGAACATGTCTAAAAATAAAGTTCAGTCAATCATAGGTGAAAAAGTTCACGAAAATATGCTTATCATCATGGCGTAAACAGAATTTACCTTGAAGATTTATCAATATTGGGCAAGTTAAAGCAACCGTGGATTAAGAATGGTAGAAGGTTTAACAAGAACTACAACTACGTTGTTCAATCGTTCAGAAGCAGAGTCATCGAAACAATTAGGATGAAAGTTCCTTTATACGGGATGAAGATATCCTACGTAAATCCAGCTAATACTACTAAAATTGGCAAGAATGAATTTAATGAGAAAATATTGCACTTTGTGGTTTAAAATTACTTAACTGTTGCTTAATGCTTCTTGAATTGGAAATTGCATCGAACCCAAACCCTTACACCTCTTGGAATTCTTACCTTTATCTTTTCATCAAATTCCTTTGCATCGTCAAAAACCCAAGCGTACAACTTTTTTCCCTTTGAATACTCAAGCAAAACGTCGTATTCGACTTTATGAAACTCTTTATACTTCATAAGCTCTTCAACGCTAAAAGGCCCTAAAACATCCACGAGTCTTGCTGAACCTATTACAAATCCGTTTGAAATTATTAAAACCTCTCCTCTGAACTTTGTATTTGTCTTTCTAATCTCCCATCTCTTCTCTCCTCTAACTATCATTGATGCAAACGGCTCTTTAATTATTAAACCTTTCATAACCTCCTCCTTATAGCTGGATTTCTCGAAATTATTCGCTTTAATGCGAGTTCAAAACTTTCGTTAATCGGGATGAATTCGCATAGAAATATCCCAGTTCTTCCTATCTCTCTCCTTCTCGTTAAAACCCTTATCCTCTCATAAACGACATCTATTGAAATACCTAAGAATCTCGCAACCTCACTCGGATGTACATCTGTTAAAGGTATCTCTTCATGACCTCTCTCTTTAGGTATTATCAGTACCAATCTCTTATCAACACCGGCAACCCTTTTATCCTTTAGCAGTTCGTTGTAGTTTAAGCATCCTCCAAATTTATAGAAGTCTAACTCTCTTTCCTTCATCTTGACAAGTGGAAAACTTACAGTCGTATTTTCTTCTAGAACTATTTCACCCTTTATTGCATGGTTTGGTGTAGCCTGAACGATTCTCTTTTCTATTATTTCATAGCATTCTAGTGCAAGCTCTACTTTATACGATGGGACGTTTTGAGGGATAAATATATCTATATCACTTTTTTCGCTCACATCTCCTCTTGCAACACTACCATAGACAATACAGTCAAGTCCATGCAGTAGTAAATCACTCATTATGTCCATTGCTCTTTTTCTCTTCTTCTTTAGGATTCTCCAGTGATTGTTATTGTATTCTACGAATTTTCTATGTCCAAACGTTGCAATCATTCTAAACAACTGTCTATCCAATTTAAAAACTCCCTTAGACCTCTTTCAACTGAGAATGCACATATACATGGAACTTCATAGCTGTGAATCTTTTTTATCTCATCTCTTAACTTTGAAAACTTCTCTGCAGACGTTTTTATAATCATTCCATATTCTTCTGCTTCTTCTATCTTGTTATTCCACCAGTAATAGGATTTTATGGGAAATAGGTTGACACATGCAGCTAGCTTTTTCTCAAGCACATGTTTAGCTATTCTCTCAGCTTCATCTCTTGATGATGCCGTAACGTATACGAAGTAATGCATATAAAAATTGCTACAATTAGTTGATTATTTTTTCTTCTTTTTAACGATCACAACATCACCTAATGTGAGAGTTTGCCTCCTCTTATTCAATTCGATTTTAATATCTGGAACGGTTTCTCTAAGTTTTATATTTAAAACTCTTTCAAGTTTTTCAACAACTTCTGGCTCTGGAACTATTTCTCCCCTTTCTATCTTTTTAATTAACGATTCCTTTTCTTTTATCATTTTCGCAAGCTTTTCTTGACTCCATCCCCTCTTTTCTCTTTCACGCCTAATTATAACGTTGTAATCTTCAACGAGTACATCTTTGAATTCTATTTTTCCTACAGATTTTTTCTTCTTTAGTACTACTTTGGTAACTCCCGGTTGAGAAACTGTCGATGGCTTTTCAACACCAAACTGTCTACAATAGCTACAAACTATCACTTCACTTCCCTCTACTACTACTTTAAACGGTTTTCCCTCTATTTTTCTACCACATATCTCACACTGCATGTTATCACCATAACGCCAATAAGTTCTTATAGTAGTTAAGACATATAGTTATTTGGAGGTTTCCGGAGTATGAGCGACACTTACGAATACCTACTCCAAAGATTGAGAAAATTAGAGGAGGAGTACTACAAGCTTAAAGAACTCTATAGAAGGCTTGAAGATGAAAAGAGATTTATCGAAAGCGAAAGGATAAGGTATGAAAGAGAAGTTAGAAGGTTACGTAGTGAAATAGAAAGGTTAAGATCTCCACCTCTACTCGTTGGAATAGTTTCAGACGTTTTAGATGATGGTAGAGTCATTGTTAAAAGCTCTACTGGCCCTAAATTCGTTGTTTACGCTTCTCAGTATATAGATCCGAAGGAGTTGAAACCTGGAGTTAGAGTTGCCTTAAATCAACAAACCCTTGCGGTTGTTAACGTTTTACCAAGTCCAAAAGATCCAACGGTTTACGGGTTTGAAGTTGAGGAAAGACCGAATGTAACTTACGATGATATAGGTGGATTAGATAGCCAGATCGAAGAAGTAAGAGAAGCCGTAGAACTTCCATTACTCAAGCCAGAACTTTTCAACGAAGTAGGTATTGAGCCACCGAAAGGTGTCTTGCTCTATGGGCCTCCTGGAACTGGTAAAACTCTGCTTGCAAAAGCTGTAGCAAATCAGACAAAGGCTACGTTTATTAGAGTAGTCGGTAGTGAATTCGTTCAGAAGTACATCGGTGAAGGTGCGAGATTAGTACGAGAGGTATTTCAACTTGCAAGGGAAAAAGCTCCATCGATAATATTCATAGATGAACTGGATGCAATAGCTGCAAGGAGAACGGCAAGTGATACAAGTGGTGATAGAGAAGTTCAAAGAACTATGATGCAACTACTTGCAGAGTTAGACGGTTTTGATCCTAGGGGTGATGTCAAAGTCATCGGTGCAACGAACAGAATAGATATACTCGATCCAGCAATACTGAGACCGGGAAGGTTTGACAGAATAATAGAAGTTCCACTGCCAAACTATGAAGGGAGAATTCAGATATTCAAGATTCACACAAGAAGAATGAAACTCGCTGATGATGTAGATTTCAACGAACTTGCAAGATTGACAGAGGGGGCAAGTGGAGCAGATATCAAAGCAATAGCTACTGAAGCTGGAATGTTCGCGATAAGAGAAGACAGAACGAGAGTAACAATGTTAGACTTTCTAAGAGCTATAGAAAAGGTGCTAAGGAGAGAACCACCTATACAAAACTTAAAGGGTGTTATGTACATTTAGCTCCGGAAGCCTCCATATAAAAACAATTTGAATTACTTTAATTTTCAAATGCCGCTGTATTAATGTTTAAAAATTATGGATATTTGTTCTGCATGAGTCTAACTTTCTTTAAATTCTTATTTAAGTTTAAGAAACTGAAGCAATCCATAAGAGTAACAACACATAGTTACCTATAAAACAGAATATGTGGTTGTAGCTTTCGCAAATTGTCGATTTGTGAGACTATTCAAGTAGGAACAATCAATTTTTTTAATTTAATTTTAATGGTCATGACACTAGGATATGTCCACTTTGTGCGAAAAATTTAAATATTAGACATATAAGCTTTTGCCTCTTAAGTTGACACATCCATGACACTACATCGTAGCCGATTTAAATACTTCAATGTTGCATCACCACCGCTTTGTCTACAACATCCCTCTATAGAACTTGATTGCTGAACAACCTAGACACCTGTTTTGTTCATACCTTCTACAAGATCCACAGTGAACTCCACATGGTGCTATTTCCCTGTTTTTATCTGTCATATTGGAACAAATTTTGTTCCATAGTATATAATTCCTTCTTTACCATCTTCTCCATACTTCCTGAAAACGCTTTTGACTCTCATTCCTATTTCTACATCTTCTGGATTGCAAACTAGTTGTGAAATTAATCTAACTCCTTCATCCAATTCTATTAAGGCTATGATATACGGCTTTCCCTCGTTTTCACCTTGATGAACTACAGTATAACTTAAGACTCTACCAGTCCCACTCAATGGAACTTCTTTGATTTTGCCTTTCCGCCTACATACTGGGCATAGATTTCTTGGAGGATAAAAGTAATTTCCGCAGTTTTCGCAGTAGCTCCCAATTAAGTTGTACCTATATTTTATCTTCCTCCAAAATCTCGGAACCATAAATATCACCTCGAAAAAATCGTAACAACTGCTGTAGCACCAGTTCCACCGATGTTTAAAGCTAAACCAGTTTCAGCATCTACTTGTCTTCCATTGGCATCACCTCTTAATTGCAACACTATTTCTACAGCTTGTCTTATCCCAGTTGCACCAACAGCATGTCCACAAGCTTTTAAACCACCAGACGTATTTACTGGAATTTTTCCACCTATTTCTGTTTCTCCTTCTCTAATCAGTTTAGCTCCCTCACCTTTTTTGCAGAATCCAAGATCTTCATAGGCGATTATCTCAGCAATAGTAAATACATCGTGAACCTCTGCAACTTGTACATCTTTAGGCTCTATTTTAGCAATTTTATAGGCATTTCTCGAAGCTTTAACTACTGAAGTCATAGTTAACAAATCTTTTCTACTGTGCAAGGCTATATAATCGCTTGCTTGACAACAAGCTTTTATGTAAACTGGAGTATCTGTAATCTTCTTTGCAATATCTTCACTTGCAAGTATCACAGCAGATGCTCCATCGCATATAGAAGCGCAGTCTAAAAGCTTCAAAGGTTCTGCAACGTATGGTGAATTCAGAACGTCTTTGACAGATATTTCCCCTCTAAACTGTGCTTTCGGATTTTTTACTGCATTTCTGTGATTCTTTACAGCGATTAATGCCAAATCCTCTTCAGTCGTTCCAAACCTTTCCATGTGAAGTCTGGCGATTAAAGCATACAAAGCCGGTAAATTTGCACCCACAAAATACTCCCATTCTTGATCAGCAGAGCAAGACAAAATTTCCATTGCATCTCCTACATCTGAAACCTTTTCTACACCACCAGTAATAACAATGTCGTGCAAACCAGAGGCAACGGCTAAGTACGCTTCCCTCAAGGCTAATCCTCCACTTGCATCAGCTGCTTCAACCCTCGTAGCTGGAATGTTAAACTCTGCCAATCCAGAGTAATCCGCTATTAACGCTGAAATGTGCTCTTGCCCTATATATCTTCCAGCACTCATATTTCCTACGTATAACGCTTCTATCTCTTTACCTTCGAGATCTGCATCCTCCAAAGCCTCTATTCCAGCTTCAATGAACAGATCTCTAAAGCTCTTATCCCATAACTCGCCAAATTTAGTGCAGCCTACTCCAACTACTGCAACTCTACGCATTTTATCACCTAACTATCATATCTCTATGCTTCAAGTAAAGTCCATAATCTATGTACTCCCTATGCTTTATCTTATCCCAGACTGACGGATTTCTCTCAAAATTTTCGATTTTATCTGTAACCCTTATGCTGAAGGCATCGCTTCCCGCTCCCGAACCAAACGATACGAGTAAAATTCTCTGTTCAGGCTTTGCAATGTCTAAAATAGCTGCTAACCCCATTAAGGACGATGCTGAGTAAGTGTTTCCAATGTATCTAACTACTAAACCTTGCTCGATTTTCTTTGTATCTATTCCAAGCATTCTTGCAGCTCTAATAGGAAATTTTGCATTCGGTTGATGAAAAACTGCAAAATCGAAGTCATTTAGATTGTATCCGTATTTCTCCATTAATCCCCTCGCTGCCGAAATAACATGTCTGAAATATGCTGGTAAACCCGTAAATCTTCCTCCATGGCTTGGATACTTCTGCAAATCCCTCCTCCAAAAATCCGGTGTATCGGATGTAAAAGAATAAGTTGCTTCTATTTCAGCAATGGGATCTCTCCCTATTATTAAAGCTACTCCACCAGCTGAAGCTGAATACTCTAAGGCATCTGAAGGTCTTGCTTGAGCAGTATCAGCACCAATCGCTAAACCGTATTTTATCATTTCCGCTTTAACCATTGCATAACAGATTTGCATCGCTGCAGTACCAGCCTTACATGCGAATTCTAAGTCCGCTGAGAAGTATTCGTTTCCAACACCTAATGCTTCCCCAACAATCGTTGCAGTTGGTTTGACTGCGTATGGATGACTTTCACTTCCTACAAAAATAGCTCCAATCTCTTTTGCATTTATCTTAGCCCTTTCTAAAGCCTCTCTTGAAGCTTCAACTGCTATAGTTGCAGTATCTTCATCTATATCTGGTACGGATTTTTCAAATACTCCCAATCCAGATTTTATGGATTCTGCATTTTCTCCCCATATCCTTGCAATTTCTTCTACTTTAATTCTGTACTTTGGAATATAAGTTCCATATGAAACTATTCCAATCAAACGAAGCACCTCCTCAAAACTTTTACGATTCTTTCTACTTCCATTTCAGTGGTTATAAGAGGTATCTTCTCAATTTCAGCTATTTTCTTAGCAATATCATCTACTCTTTTTATTCCATGTAAAACTACTGCTGATGGCTTCAAGTTTGAAACCCTTACAGCAACCATCGGAGATCTACCAGTTGAAACTTTGGTAAATATCAAAGCCCTTTCATTTGTTAACCCGTAAAGTCTGTAAAACTCAAACGCATTAAGATTCAGAATGGCTTTAATACTATCTACAATCGTATGCCCGTAAACAACACCGTCAAAATCGTTAACCCTTTTTCCATCTATCTTCTCGCAGAATTCAGATACTTCAACACAGTTTTTATATTCAGCAATGTCTATTATTATGTCTGAATACAATCCGAGTATGTACCGATATCTTGAAACTATTTTATAGCCTCTTTCTCTGTCTATTTCAAATAGAGCGTTAACAAACCTCTTTATGAAGTTTACACCCGGTGACTTTCTCCTCTCACCTTCGTAATCGCTGATAACAGATGGAGATACTCCCAATCTTTTAGCTAGTTCGCTTTGAGATATTTCAAATATCTGCCTCCACTTCTTTAAAGCCTTTCCGGGATTGTCAGATAAAACGATATCTCCGCAGATTCTATCCGCTAGGGGTTTTAAATCCATTGAATTCAATAAAAACTTTTAGCTTATAATTCTTTCGATCATTGCCTTATTTTATCCTCGACTAATGCCGAAGGTCTGTAGATACAACAAGGTTCTGCTTGCAGATAATCCCCAGTTAAGGCGTATGCTCTTGCCCTACTACCGCCACATATGAACCTATACTCACAAACTCCACATTTTCCTCTTAGGTTATTTGGATCTTTCAAATCTACAAAGATCTTAGATTTCTCATAAATTTCCTTAACACTTTGTTCTCTAACGTTCCCAGCTTTTATTGGCAGAAAACCGCTGGGATAAACATCTCCAATATGACTAATAAATAACATACCTCTACCGTCTGTTACTCCGACCCTTGGCTTGTGTTTTGCATCTATCTCTGAACTCTTATTAATCTTTATACTTGTATTTTCTCTCAGCCAATCGTACAGATCACCAACTCTTGGCATCTCACCCTTTTTTCTCATAATTCTAATCCTTCTAAAGTGGGTTGCAGCAGAACTCTTAACTCTTAAACCCATTTCGTTCAAATCGTAAAGCCAACAGAGTATATCCTCAAATTCCTGTGGATTTGGCATTAGTTCAGCTTTTGCTCTTCCAACTGGAACTAAGAAGAATACATCCCACAAAGCAGGATCTAACTCTGAGCAGAGTTTAGCAATATTCGGCAAATCGTAGATGTTCTCTTTCGTGACCGTTGTATTTATTTGAAATTCTATTCCCAGCTTTTTTGCAGTTTTGATTACGTTTAAGCTATCATGAAAAGAACCTTTAACTCCTCTAAATCCATCGTGCTTTTCAGCATTACTTCCATCAATACTTATAGCGATTCTATGAACTCCAGCTTTTTTCAAAGCTTTTAATCTATCTTCATTTGCAAGTTTTGTTCCACTAAACGCTACAGCAACTCTTAAGCTTTGAGAAGCGTAATCAACTATATCCTCTAAGTCATCTCTCATCATTGGATCTCCACCAGTTATTATAAGCAACGGTTTAAGCTTTGAAATCTGATCTATAAGATCAAAGCATTCTTCAGTTGTAAGTTCATTTGGATGTCTGTTTTTTATAGCTTTAGCTCTACAGTGTTTACATGCAAGCATACAAGCCCTTGTCAACTCCCAGAACACTATTTGAAGTCTCATAAATCTTGTTCGATTAAATCGATTTTAAAAATTGGTCATGGCTACATTGTGGTTAATTTAAATACTTCATCAACAATGTTACATCAAGATGTGTTAACTTAGTGCGAAAAGCTTATATGTCTAATATTTAAATTTTTCGCACAAAGTGGACACATCCTCACCACCTAAAAATTTAAAAAGTTCTGACTTTTCCCTCTATAACGAGATTCGTGATCTTATTTATGTTTGAGAGTTCTTCTTCGGCAATTTCTTTAATTTTACTTTCCATACTTTCAACATCGTAACCCTTCTTAGGCAATACTTGAACGCATAGGGCTCTTGGTTCATTTATGGGCTTTCCGATTTGACTTAAAATCTTGACGTAAACTTCTCTAATGCCCTCAATCTCTTCAACGCATTTGTTGGCGATTATGTTTGCTAATATGTTGTATATCTTACCTACGTGATTTACAGGATTTTTTCCACTTGCAGCTTCCATACTCATTGGTCTACATGGAGTAATTAACCCATTACATCTATTTCCTCTTCCAACGTTTCCATCATCTCCGTTCTCAGCAGAAGTACCAGTAACCGTTAGATATACACAGCCAGTTTCATAGTTATCCGCTGTGTTCACGAAAACTTCAACTTCTCTTTGTGTGTATTCATTTGAAATATCTTTAACGAAACTTACAAGCTCTTGCTTTATTGCATCGTATTCTTTTATGTCTCTAACGTATTTATCAACAAATGCAACTGCAATCGTAAGCGTTATCTTATCTTTTTCTCTTAGTCCCATGACTTTTACATCTTCGCCAATTGCTGGATTCTTTTTTCTGAACTCCTCGTAGATCCTTCTCTCAACGTTGTAAACTAATTTCTCAGTTTCAGTAAGAGGTGCAAAACCTATTCCAAAAGATGTGTCGTTTGCAAGTGGAATTTCACCTTTCCTTCTTCTGAATACGTCTTGTAAATCTGTACTACCCTCTCCAAGCTTTACGTTAAAAATCATATCAGTCTCTGGATCCAAATTGGCCATGTGTTGTTTTACGTAGTTCTTAGCAGCTTTTAAAGCGATCTTATCTGTTGGTATGTATTCCCCTTCGAACTCTTTCGTAGCTCTTCCAACGAGTAAAACGTATATAGGCTCTACAACTTCTCCACCACCGAAAGCAGGTTTTGATTTTCCAGCAACGATCTGTGTCTCATCTGTATTGTGATGAAGAACAGCACCAAATCTCTTTATATATTCTTTACTGAGTTCTCTACTCATAGCCTCAGCCATTCCATCTGCTAAGCTATCTGGATGTCCAATTCCCTTCCTTTCGACTATTTCGATGAGTAGCTCTTCTATTGGAGTGTGAAGGATTTTTTCGATGTAAATGTTTTGCATAAATCTATTTCTAATCAGAAAATATAAATGTTGCAGTTGACACTTTTTATTTAGCAATGTCGATATATGCGTTTTCAGATATAGAAAAAGGGAGGGTAAAAAGGATCTACGCAAGTGCTAAGTATCCATCGAGGCAAAGTGGTAATGTATTTTACGATTCAGAGATTACACCAAACTTAAAGTTCGCCGATGAGCTTCCCTTAAGACTTAACTGTACGTTTTCAGTAGTAGCTTTTAGACCTTCACATGTTCTTTTGGCAAGAGACGTTTTAGGAGGAAAGCCACTATACTACAGCTTAGATATGACGTTCTCGTCTTTCAAGAATTATTTTGACAAGGATTTCTTTGAGGTCTTACCGGGAGAGGTCGTAAAAATAGATTACACTGGAAAAATCCTTGAGAAAAAGATGTACAGATTTGAAGACGTTTTTAAAAAAGAAGATGCAGAAGTAGATGAATTGATTGAAAGAATTGAGAAATCTCTGTTAAACTTTAAGTACAATTTCGCTTGTCTAGCGTTTTCTGGAGGTGTTGATTCTTCACTTTTAGCATCTATTTACGACGTTCAACTCGTATCCGTGACTTCAAGCGATAAAGAGGAAGAATGGATAAGGTTTTCTGCGAGAGAACTTGGTAGGGAAGTGGAGATATTCAGATTTAATGAGAAAGTAGTTAAAGAAGTTTTGGAAGATGTTAAGAGAACAATAGAAATCGATGATTTTTTACAGCTTTCTATTGCTATCCCGATATACTTAGTTATGAAATTCGCTAAAGAGCTTGGATATTCTGAAGTGATATTCGGACAAGGAGCGGATGAACTCTTTGGAGGATACAAGAGATATGAAAACATGGACTACAAAACCCTTGAGCAAGAGTTGATAAAAGATTTAAAAACGATAGGCGAGAAAAACCTTGTTAGAGATACAAAACTCGCCTATAAAAACGAGGTTAAGATTTTAACTCCATATCTCCAGTGGGATATCATAAAATCGGCGATAAGCATACCTCCAGAGCTAAAAGTTAAAAGGGTTGAGGGAAAAGTTATTAGAAAGTACATTTTAAGAAAAATAGCAGAAAAGTATCTTCCTAAGGAAATAGCTTGGAGAGATAAGAAAGCGATACAGTATTCAACCAACGTATCAAAAATCTTGAAAAAATGGTATACGTAAACTGTAGAATAGGTAATAAGTTTTGCGGGAAGTGTTGTTACGAAACTGAAATGCCGTTGACTAACGAAGATGTAAAGAGAATAGAATCTCTTGGCTACAAAAAGGAAGACTTCTCGATAGTCGTAAATGGAATTAGAAGATTGAGAAATGTAAACGGCAAGTGTTACTTCTTACGCAACAACAGATGCATAATCTATGAACACAGACCAGAGGGTTGTAGACTTTACCCACTCGTTTTCGATGGAAAAGACGTAGTTGTTGATAAACTCTGCCCGAAGTGGAGAGAAGTCAAGATAACTGAAGAAGATAAAAAGGCATTGTTAAAGCTTATACATAAGATTTATAAAATTGAATTATAATACCATTAGATTCGGAGATTAGTTTTAGGTCGTGAGGACGTGTTAACTTATATTCAATATTTAAAGCTTACACCCTTAAGTTAACACTAGGTCGTAATGTTGAATCACCATCTAGTTTTAAAGTCTTGAAGTATTATTTAATTCTACAATGTACAAGGTAAAGGAAAGAGACTTCATAATACTAACGGAAGTACTTAGAAAATCTGAGGAAATCAAACCCAGTCAATACGCTAAGAGAATAGTCTTTGAGCATTACAAGATATTGGGTACACATATCGACAGAATTCTTACAGCAGTCTACTACAAGATTATGAAAAGACTTGGGATAATAAACAGAGTTATAAGCGATTTAGTTGGTGTTCATCCAAATATTTTGGATCCATGGCTAAGAGCAGCTTTAAGAGTTACTATTGAGTTTTTAGTTTTCGAAAAAAAATATATCAAAAACTTAGATAAGAATAGGGTTAAGAAAGTCGTAGCTGAATTCCTATCAAATAAAACACATCCATATGTTGGTATGTACTATTTTGAAGTATTTGATAGAATAGATAGCTATGAGATCAAACCTAAAGATGAGATAGAGAGAATGGAATTTGAATACCTACTTCCATCATGGTATATAAAGAAAATCAAGGATTTGGTAGGAGACGAAGCTGAAGAACTCTTTAAAGCTTTGAATGAAGAGCCAATGATTAGCATCAGAGTTAATACTCTAAAGGCTACAGTAAAAGAGGTAATAGATGAGCTTAAAAGAGACGGAAAAGATGTAGTAGTTAGTGAAGTAGTTCCAACCGTTTTAAAGTTTAAGGGTTCCTATGACTTCGACAGATCAAAGCTTTACAAAAAGGGTAAATTCGTAATTCAGGAGGAGGCTGCAGCTTTAGCTTCTATTCTGCTTAATCCAAAGCCAAACGAAACAGTTGTTGACTTGTGTGCTGCTCCGGGTGGTAAGACTATTCATATGGCTGAACTGATGAAAAACAAAGGTGTTATTCACGCCTTTGACATAGACGAATTGAGACTTAAGAGGATGGAAGAATTGATTGAAAGATGTGGAATTAGAATTGTTAGAATATATAAAAAAGATGCAAGAAAAGCTCCAAAGATTTTGGGATGTAATATCGCTGATAGAGTTATGTTAGATGCTCCTTGTACTTCAGATGGCACTCTTGCAAAGAACCCAGAGCTTAGATGGAGGATTAGGGAAGAAAAGATTAAAGAATTGGCTGAATTACAATACGAACTTTTGAATACCGCAATAGACTTGTTAAAGCCAAATGGAAAGGTTTTGTATTGTACTTGCTCTATGTTCAGAGAGGAGAATGAGGATGTTATCAGCAGAGTTCTAAATGAAAGAGAAGATATAGAATTAGTTCCGATAGAGGGTTATTATTCTCAGGGATTTTTAAAGGGAACTATAAGGGCATGGCCACATAAACATGGAACGATAGGATTTTTCTACGCATTGCTTAAGAAAATACAATGATATTTACCGATTGGGAGGGGCCTTGGGTTTTAACGGATTTCGCATTTGAATTGGCAAATGCAATATTTAATAATCCAAGGTTTTTCAGCAATTTGAGTGTCTATGATGATTACTTAGCTTACGAGAAAAAGAAGAGAGGGTATGAAGCTGGATATACATTAAAGCTCTTAGTTCCGTTTTTTGTTGCCTTTGAAATTAGAAATAAAGATGTAGAGGAGATAGCAAAATCTCTAACGTTTTTTATAAGAGATGCAAAGATTTCTATGGATTTTATTCAGAAAAATTGGAAAGTTGCAGTGATATCTACGAGTTACAATCAGTTTTTAAAAATCAGTGCATCGAAGCTCGGTTTTAGGGGATTTTTGCATGGAACTGAAATCGATTTCGACTCAATTGAAATAAACGATGAATTAAAGGAAGAACTAAAGAATTCAATAGATCTAATTGCTTCACTCAGAGATGAAGAGCTATACAAATATTTGGACGAACTCTTCGAAAGAAGAGAGATAAAAGAGATACTTGACAAAGTTAAGGTAATCGGAGCAGGAGAAAAGGCAAAGATTCTGAAGTACTATTGTAAACTGTTTGATATAGATTTTCCAATTGCAATTGGTGACAGCATTTCAGACTATAAGATGTTTAAAACCGCTAGAAAATTAGGTGGAATAGCAATAGCATTTAACGGAAATAAATACGCATTGGAGAACGCTGATATTGCAATTGTAAGTGATTCAGCAATAGCCGAGGCGGTAGTGGTATATGTACTAAACAAATACGGTGTAAACGCTTTAAAGGATTTGAACCAAAGAATTCCAGAGGAATTGAAGGAGATCTACAAGAAATCTAACACTAAGGTCTATCTCCTTGAGAACAGTGATTTTGAAATGGTTTTAAAAGAATCTCAAAATATGAGAGTAAAGCTTAGGGGTTCAGCTGGTATGCTTGGCTAATCCAACACCTTTTATTTCAATAACCCTTGAATTTTCGTCTATTTTTATAACGTCACCTAAAAACTTTTTGATAACGTATGCATTACTTATCTGATGCAGAGTAATCTCAGTTGTACTGTATACAGTTTTATCTTTGGCTATTGCTGCAAATGGCATGATTTGATCTGCAAGATGTGAATCAAATACTCCATCCTTCGAATACTCCTTATAAAAGTTTTCTGCTGCTTCTCTTCCTACATCTTCTGCTCTTTTCCCTTTTTCACCTAAAGCGTTTCCACCTTTATATCCACTCCATATCGTTATTCCACTTCCAGTTGAGAACCCCTTTCTGACTTCTATGCTAATTTCTGCATCAAGCCCTTTTTGCTCTAAATACTCTCTTGCAGAATTTGCCTGTCTCTTTGCTACGTGCTCAGGAAGGTTTTGGCAGTGACTGATACCCAATATTTTATCTTCAACTTCTTTAAACTCCACACCTCTAAGCTTAGAAGGTTTAACCACAACCCTTATGAATCCACCACCCTTTGGATAGTATCCCCTTCTAATGAGTTCTATCTCAGCTTCAACTCCGATTTCTCTTAAGGCTCTTAACGTAACGTTTTTAAAGTAATCCACTGGCGGTGACCATGCAACATCAGTTCCACCAGTTATCTCCAGTATAGTTTCTCTTTCAGCAAGGATCGATGGTAGTAACACTGTTTGGAGTATTAACGTAACACTTCCAGCAGTTCCTATATCAATTCTGAACTTTCCGCCTCTTAACCTTTTAGGCTTGAATACGACTTTTGTAGATCCAATTCTCAAACCTTCGACCTCTGCATTTGTAATTAGCTTAGCTGCTTCAATTCCTTTAAGATGTTGGGCAGCCAAACCTGGTTTTGGGCGATTTGCTCTTATGTTGTAAACCTCCACTGGCTTAAAAGTAACACACGACAAAGCTATGGAAGTTCTAAGTATTTGTCCTCCTCCCTCTCCATAACTGCCATCGATCTTTATCACGTTAGTAAATCAGCTTTGATGTAGATATTAATTTTTACCTCTTTATTTTTACGTTCCGAAGGTTGGCAATTAAAGGGATCATTGATTTATAAAGCTTTAAGGGTTTATAAATACTTGATTGCCAACTTTCGGATCTACTGTTTTAGACAGAGTATCCTAAACCTCTATCTAATCAATTTATAAATTTAATAATAAATATTAAATATTCACGACATCAATAATTTTAAGCTACTCATGATTTTATTCTTCTGAGCTTAGTGTACTATTTGCAATGATTATTAAATTTAGCCATCTCAAACCATCCAACTTTTGCATCCGTAACAGCGTCGATTTCTGGGAAATACGGTTTTATATCAATTAAAGGCGTTCCATCAATTGCGTCAATTCCTTTAATTTTTAATACGTTACCCTTTCTTTCAATTAACTCAACTACTGAAAATCCAATTGGATTTGGTCTGTTTGGGGATCTAGTTGCAAAAACGCCATGAATTTTTCTATCATGTGGAGGGCATGCAATTAAAACATCTCTTCTTGCCCTATCAAGCCAGTAAAGGATTATTAGGTGTGTGCAAGTTTCAACATCCTTTAAGCCTTCTTCGTATTCTTTGAAAACCTCAATCTCGCATATATCTTTTGAAAATCTTCCCTGATACGGTGCATCTTCTAAACTCTTATATGGAGTTCTTATTATACCTATTGGTTTTACCTCCCAAGTCTTCATAAGTATATTTAGACTTTTAAAATTTTAAAGTTGCTAGCGTTTCTTATCCTGTCCATTAACGTTAACCCTAATCCTTTTTCTTCAAACCCTTCTATAACGCCTAAATCAACGTTCAATTCGTCAAGTCTCCTCAAAGATTTAAACAAATTCCTACAGAGTTCGTACATATCTTTCCTCGAACCAAGTAGTATTACTTTTGCATTAACTGATATCTTTTCTGCGAGTTCTTTCGATACTATTATCGCTACATTTTTGTCCTTAGCTAAATCCCTTACAACGGATTCAAATTTTCTTGCATATTCTTCAAAATTCGAATAATCTTCTGTTTCAATCACTAATAAGGAAGTATTTGGTGTATAGTGCTGATAGAACGGAGTTTTTGTCTGAATTTTTATACTACCCAATATCTCCCCAATCTTTTCGACTGGTAAAGCACCCGGCCTAATAAGTACTGGTGGCTTCTTCGTTAGGTCTATGATAGTAGATTCTACACCATAAGGAGTTTCACCAGCATCTATTATTGCATCTACTTTTCCATATAGATCTTTTATAACGTGTTCGGCAGTAGTTGGGCTTGGTTTTCCAGCTATGTTTGCACTTGGTGCAACTATTGGAATTCTTGCAAGCTTTAAAGCGACTGGATGTGCTGGCATTCTTACGGCAACGGTATCAAGTTTAGCAGTAACAACATCTGGAACTTTTGGATTCTTTTTTAAAACGAGTGTAAGTGGGCCGGGCCAAAACTTTTCAGCTAGTTCAAAAACAACATCTGGAATTTCAGCTACAATTTCATTCAATTGCTCCAACTCTGAAATGTGTACTATTAAAGGATTAGTTGGAGGTCGCCTTTTTACCTCGAAAATTTTTAAAACTGCTTTTGGATTAAAAGTATAAGCTCCTAATCCGTAAACGGTCTCAGTTGGAAATACAACAAGTCCTCCACGTTTTAGTATTTCTATGCATTCTTCAATTACATCATCAGATGGCTTCTCTGGATCTACCTTGTATATCCTTGTCTGCATTTGTGTATTTATCTAAGTATGTTGTTTAAAATAATACCGCAACAAACTTATAATATAAATTTAAAGTACGCATATGAACTCTGGATATATAGCTCTCTCAGTGGTTATGATACTATCGGCATCTATGCTTGTTTACAGATGGATATCCATGTACAAAAACGATTTTGTGATAATAGCTTTAACAGTTGTATTCGTTTCTTCATTAGCTCTGTTTTTACTAAGTATAGGATTTAGATTAGATAGAGTTGGAGAGGAACTACAAAGTGTTAAGAGAACTGTAATCATGAATTCCGATGAGTTAAAAGGCAGTCTCGAATCAAAGCTTAGATCCGCTTTAAGAGATTTTGAAAAGAGAATTGAATCCATAGAGAAGAGGTTGTACAGATAAGGGTTTTATAACGTTACAAATTTCTTCTGTTTAATGCAAGTTAAGATATACTTCCCAGACGGTCACTTAGAAAAACCGATATGGGATGCTTTAACCACTGCTGGATACAAGCTCAGAAAGAGCGAGAGAGGGTATTTGATCACAGTAGATCATCCAGACATAATTTTTAAACAAGTAAGACCACAGATAATGCCATTTTACATAGAATCTAAGAAAGGGGATGGTGGAATTACTGGAGAAGATATCCTTGAGAACGCTAAACTGAAATACGATTTGAAAAATGTTGTAGTTATTGACAGATTACCGTTAAGACCAACTAAGCTTGTAGTAGCAGTCTCTGAAGAAGTCTATCCAGATGTAAAAACAATAGAGGACTTTAAGGCAAAAATTGGAAATAAGAAGGTTTTCATTGCATCTGAATTTCCAGAAATAGCAAGAGTTTACGCAGAGAAACATGGATTAAATGCAGTTGTATTCGACCCAATTGGAAAAACAGAAGCATCTCTTCTACCACCAATGCCAGAAGCAGATATGATAATAGAAGTTTCTGAGTTTGGAACGACTTTGAGAGAGAACAGATGTAGGATCATAGATGTAATAAAGGATCCAGTTTATTCGGTTTTCATAGCAAATAAGGATTCGTACAATGATAGTAGAAAGAGAAAGGTCATGGAGAATCTCATAACAGATCTGAAAGAAGTAATAGAGTCAAGGAATCTCGTAAGTCTTTTGTTTAACGTTCCAGATGAAAACGATTTGAAAAGGATAATAGAGTTTTTAACAAAAGAGGGGTTTGATCCAACTGTTTCACCATTGGCAAAGGGTGGTGCCGCTATACATATAATATTAGAAAAAACGAGAGTTAAATTTCTAAAACCGATATTAAGAGAATTAGGAGCTAAAAGAATTGCTACAGCACCAGTTATCACATTCGGTGATTGATTTTTTATATAATTACCACAATAACAAAGTTTTTTAAACAAAATTTAACTAAAGAGATACAGCCGCCGTGGCTCAGCCTGGTAGAGCGGGTGACTCGTAATCACCAGGTCCCGGGTTCAAATCCCGGCGGCGGCTTATTTAGTATCACTCCAACGAGTATACTCTACTTCAACTCCAAGTAGTTCAGCGATCCTATAAGCGTTGTAATCTATTAGATCGTCAAGACCTTTGGGCTTAATGTAGAACGATAAAACCAAGGGATACACAGTAGCTCCAATCTCCGCAAGTCTTACTAAGGTCTTCAAATGACCTATATGTAGTGGAGTCTCTCTTATACCAATTATGAGCTTCCTTTTCTCTTTTAGAGTTACATCTGCCGCTCTGGTGATTAAGTTATCTGCGATACCATAAGCTATGCTTGATGCCGTTTTAATACTACATGGTACAATAGCCATTCCGTTATGCTTAAAAGAACCACTGGCGATCGATGCAGTAATTTCATCCTCATTATAGAATTTATATGATAAAGATTTGATATAGTTTAAATCGTAGTTCGTTTCAAGCTCTATTATCTTTTTTGCAGTTTTTGACACTATGACATATGTTTTTGCACCGATATTTTTTAAAATCTCAAGAAGCCTAATTCCAACTATTTGCCCAGACGCTCCAGTTAACGCTACTACGATTTTCATTAAACTAGTGGCTCTATATCTTCATCGAATAGCTCTATAGTCTTCTCCATTTTCGTCTTTTCGACACTTTCTATTTCGTCCTTAGCCTCAGCGGCTAATCTTTGGAGTTCTTTCACTCTCGGAACATCTGTAACATTTGCAAGGATTACTAAAGCTGCAACATACTTTGTTCTCCTTGTCGGGTAATCTCCCGCTCTAACTTCAACTCCAGATATTTGCTCTTCAAGCCAAAGTTTTGCCTTTTCAAGACCTTTTCGGTCTAGATGTTCAGGAGGGCCTGCAACTAGTATTAACGCTCTCTCAGCACTCTTTATGTTGCACTGTATCGTTAGCCTTCCAAGTACTGCTCTTCTTACGAGAGTTGCGATCTTTATAGATTTATCATTTTCAAGTGCTTCAAGCTTTTCCTCTTTCTTTCTTTTAAATAGCGAGAGTAAACTCCTCTTCTTAGGAGCACTTTCCGCTAAAGAGGTAGCATAACCAATTGAAGTTATTCCTCCACCTCTGAGTGTGTTAATTACTTCACTGCTATCTATAACCATTTCTCCTACTAAATTCTCTTCAATGGGTTCCCCTGCTCTTGCAAGGACTGCTAATCTCCTAACTATTTCTTGATTTATCTTTGCAAAAGATTCTCTCAAACTCAGACCTCCATATCTCCAAACTCCATTGTCCAGTAGTATTAAGTTGTCAACGTATTTAAGTAGCGAAATCATGCTTCTTGCAGCGTTTAGTGAATATAATTTCCCTTCCTCAGGTGCTGGTAAAATTCCCAATGCATAAACTGGCTCTGAATACATCTCAGATAAGTACTTTGCAAGTACTGGTGCTCCACCACTTCCAGTACCTCCACCTAATCCAGCTATGATTAGAAATGCATCCAAATCGTGCGTACCTCTTTTGTCTATTTCACTTAGAATATGGTCTATTTCATCCTGAGCTATTTTTGCACCTAACTTATTGTTAGTTCCAACTCCATGACCTTTTACCACAGTTTGACCTATTAGTAATCTATCTTCAATTGGGACATGCTTTAAGCCAAGTAAATCTGTTCTTGCCGTATTTATTGCAAGCCATTTCATCTTTACATGAGTTCCAAACCTCTTTTCATTCTCTATGAACAGATCCAGTATTTTTCCACCTGCCTGTCCGAATCCTATTACAAAGAACCTCATACTTTCACTTCTCTATAATGTATTTGAAGATGTTTTTAAGTTTTAGCTATTGAAAACATTAAAATCCAACTCGATTTATTTGAATCAATGCCAAATTATTTAGTTGTTATCCAAGCTGCTTGGATCGTAAGGAACGTAAAGAGCGTGAGAGATGCTATGAACATTGCAGTAGCCGAAGCAGGTAAGAAGTTAAGTCCAGATCTAAACTTTGTTAGAATAGATGTAGGGAATACTATATGCCCTAAGTGTAAATCGAATTTGAAATCGGTTTTTATAGTTGCTAATACCGCCTTAGTCGGCTTAGAAATGGAGATGAAAGTATTCAATGCAAAGAGTAAAGAACACGCTGCGAGAATTGCAAAGTATGAAATCGGAAAAAGAATGCCAAGAATACCGCTTGAAGTCGTTGAAGTAATTGAAATAGAATGATTTTTAATCGAATTGTAGAATTTGTTCAGATGAAGAAAATCGTTATCGCTGTATTGATCATTGCGTTGCTTACTAGATTTATTTGGCTAGATGTAAGGCCAATGGATCACGATGAAAGTGTTCACGCATGGATAGCCCTAAAATCTGTTTTAGAAGGACATAACTACAAATACGATCCAGCCTTTCACGGCCCGTTTTTGTACTTCTCATCTGCCTTGATGTTTAAAATCTTTGGAGATAGCGACTTTACTGCAAGGTTAACTACTGCTTTATTCAGTGTATTGGGTGTTTTGGTTTCATTGGGTTTTAAACGTTGGATTGGGAATTCAGCTTATATCTTTACGTTTTTCATGCTGTTTTCACCTTCAATCTTATACTATTCGAGATACGACAGAAACGACTTAATAGTTTTAGCATCCTTTCTCACAGCGATTTACTTTTATTTAAGATACAGAGAAGAGAGAAAAATTTTATTTGCTTGTTTATCTTCTTTTTTCTTTGCAATTTTATTTACTTCTAAGGAGAATTGGGTTGAATACTTACCGATCTTTATTTTGTTCATACTTTTTTATAAAATTAAATTTGAAAAAAATCTGAGACTTAACATCAAAGGTATCTTTGCTGGAGTAGTAGTATTTTTGGCGTTTTCATCTTTTTTGTACTCTTCAGCTTTTGTATGTATTTTTAGTGGAGAGAATCCACTGAATTACCTCTTAAATCCTTCTTGGATTGAGCACTATTCAAACGTTGCACTTTCCTATTGGTTTTCTCATGCCATATCCTTCGGTAAACCAAAACCACACTTCCATCCAGTTTGGTTCTTTATACCGATATTACTAAAATACGAGTTTCTTGCAGTTGCTCTGTTCATTTCAAGTATTCCTCTAATAGTCAAGAGATTTAGAGATCTCAGCTTCTTGGAATTATTTGCTATTTGGTGGTGTATTGTAGCTTTGACTTTTTACCACGTCATGTCTTATAAAACTCCTTGGCTCGTTGTCCACATAGCTACCCCTTTAGCATTCTTAGGCTCAATATTCGTTGGAAGAGAAGTTTTTAGAAAGAAGTCTTTAATGATAATCTTTGTGATTGCAGCGATAGCAACAGTTATTGCATCTTTTTACATCACTTATATCAATTACAACGATGCGAGAAATGAAGAACTGATTTACGTTCAAACTCAGCCTCAAGCGATTGAAATGGCCAATGAGATAAGGGAATTAGTTTACAGCGGAAAAAGAGTTGCAGTTTACGTTCCCCAACACTACTACTGGCCTTTACCATGGATACTAAGGCATGAGAAAAATGTAACATACTACGGAGATGAATGTCCAGTAGGATACGATTACGTATTTACTACTGCCAAAGAAGAATGTGAAAAGAAGGGATATAAAGCTCTAAGGAGTTATGAGTTTAGAGTTGGATTCTACTTTTACAAAATGGTTAAATCATCTTCTCCTTGACTATTAGCTCAGCGTTTAATATACTTGCTCCCGCAGCCCCTCTAATGGTGTTGTGTCCGAGTAGAATGTACTTTACTGAATTATCATCGTCTTTCCTAATCCTCCCAACTACTACACTCATACCATTTCCGGCATTTCTATCTAATCTCGGCTGAGGTCTATCCTGTTCTTCCCTAATTACAATCACTTTTTCTGGTGATGTTGGCAAATCTAAAGGTTCTAAGCTTTCAAAAGCCTCTTTTACCTCATCTACACTTATATTTTTGTTGAATTCAGCCCAGACTGCTTCGAGATGTCCATCTATAACTGGAACTCTGTGACAAGATGCTGAAACTTTTATATCTGCAAACTCTACTCTTTCCCCATTGAACTTTCCTAAAAGCTTTAGGGTTTCCGTCTGAACTTTTTCCTCTTCATTTTTTATAAATGGAATTATGTTATCCGTTATCGCAAGAGATGGAACTCCCGGATATCCTGCACCGCTTAAAGCTTGCATCGTAGCAACTTTAACAGATCTTAATCCTAAGTTCATTAATGGTTTCAGAGTTATCACCAATGCTATTGTCGTACAATTTGGATTAGTTACAATAAACCCGTCCCAATTTCTTTTTCTCTTTTGAACCTCTATTAAACCCAAATGATCTGGATTTACCTCCGGTATTACAAGTGGTACGTCTTCTTCCATTCTGAAGGCTGATGCATTACTTGCAACTACAAAACCCTCCTTAGCAAATTTCGGCTCGATTTCCCTCGCAACGTCTGAAGGTAAGGCTGAGAAAACTATGTCAGCATCTATATGTTTTGGATCTATTGGTACCATTTCTATATCTCTAACTTCCTTAGGAACGTCTTGCGAAACTATCCAGTCCACTTCGTTTCCGTATCTCTTTCCTATTCTCCTCTCAGATGCCGCTAAAGCAGAGATCTTAAACCATGGATGATTTACAAGTAGTTGGACGAATCTCTGTCCAACAATTCCAGTAGCGCCTAACACCGCTACTTTGTATTTCATAGCTTAACGGATATTGTTGGGTTAAAAATTGTTTTTAATAGTGCAAGTCCTTTTCTCTTGCACCTTGAACTGCAAGTAAGATATTAGCTTTTAGAGTCATCTCAAAATAAAGCTTATCTGGTTCGAGAACTGCAAATTTCTTGGGAATCGGAATTACTAAGACATCATCACATCTGTAACAGTGCTTACTCTCTCCATCCACCAGAATCCTTATAAATTTTGGATTTTTCCTCTTCGTGCATATGTATACATTTCGATCCTTGTTTTTCCTAACGGTTTCCATCAGTTCTTCTATTGTATACGAATCCAGCAGGTTTTTACATATTTCATCTGCAAGCTTAACCGAGGGAGGTTCTAGTTGGGAGTTTTCCATCTTAATATGAGAGTAGACATAGAATAGATAAATCTTCCGCTTCGTCATTTTTTATGAAGAAGTTTGAGGGCTGCATTATTGGCACTGCTGTTGGTGATGCCTTAGGAATGCCAGTCGAAGGCATGAGCAGAGACCAAATAAAAGAGATATACGGCGAAATTACAGATTTTTTACCGTCTCCTTATGGAGATTTGAAAGCTGGAGAATACACAGATGACACAGAACAGATGCTTATCTTAGCGGAATCGATTTTGCAGACAACTTATTTTAGTCCAGATGTATTTGCAGAAAAGCTGAAAAATTGGTTTTTGAAGACTAAAAGTAGAAGAATTGGCCCTACATCTAGGCAAGCAATTATGAACTTGTTAAGAGGAATTCATTGGAGTAGAGCTGGTGTTTTTTCGGATACATGTGGATCAGCTATGAGAGTTATGCCGATTGGATTAGTTTACCACTTCAGCTTTAACCTTGTAGAGAGATATGCCGTTCTTTCATCAATTGTAACCCATAAAGGTAACTCTGCAATAGGTGGTGCAGTTGCTGTTGCAATAGCTATAGCGTGTAATCTGCTTGACTTCGAAAAAGAAGAGTTATTGAAGGAAACTACTAAAAGAGTCAGCACCTATGATGAACTGTTAGCAGATAAGATAAAGTATGCATATGAGATATCCGATAGAGATTTGGATTTCGCAGTCGAAAAACTTGGAAATTCGATCTATGCAATAGATTCAGTTCCAATGGCTTTTTACTGCTACTTTTCAAGTGATGATTTCGAAGAATGTGTTTTAAAAGCTGTAAACGCTGGTGGTGATACCGATTCAATTGGTGCAATGAGTGGTGCAATAAAAGGTTCAGAAGGCGTAAAAATTCCAGATAAGTGGATAAAAGGGTTAAGAGATTGCGAGTATTTAAAAGAAGTTGCAAGAAAGTTATATGAACTTCATACGAAAATAGTTAAATTTTAAACTTGGATTTTATATATTCATAAGCAGAAGTGGCAGCGATTGCTCCATCAGCACATGCCGTAATAACCTGCTTTAATGGATTATTACAGCAGTCACCAGCCGCGAACACACCTTCAACGTTAGTTCTTTGGTATCTGTCAACTTTTATGTATCCCATTGAATCCCTTTCAACGCCTAATTCTGCAACGATCTCTGTAGCTGGTTTCATACCTATTGCAATAAAAACAGCATTAGTTTCGATTTCTATGTCCTCTTTTGTATCTTTTTTGTGTATCAATACCTTTTCCACTCTTTCTTTGCCAACGATTTCCTTGATCACGGTATTGAGGTACAATTTTATGTTTCTCTTTTTTAATTCCTCAATTAAAGCCTTTTCAACTCTAAGAACCTTTGCAAAGCTTATGAGGATTACTTCGCAACCAATATCGCTTAAGTATATCGCATCCTCAATTGCCTCTCTGCCACTTCCGTAAACGATTACACTCTTTCCTTTGTAAAGCATACCATCGCATGTTGCACAATAACTAACTCCTCTTCCAACAAATTCTCTTTCCCCTCTTATTCCAGCCTCTCTATGTCTTCCACCAGTTGCGATAATTACGGCTTTAGCTAAGTACTCGTTTGAACCTTTAACAACGAATTTATCATCATTTTTAATTATTTTAGTTATCTCTTCGATTTTCCATTCAGCACCAGCCTTCAAAGCTTGTTCCTTAATTCTTTCAAGTAGATCTATACCCTTACCCTCGAATCCGGGATAGTTCTCTATCTTTGCAGCTAATGAAAGCTGTGACACTGGATTCAAAGCTTCAAAAAATATCGTTTTCAGTCCATATCTCGCAGAGTATATCGCAGCAGTTAAACCGGCAGGCCCTCCTCCAATTATCGCTACATCGTATTCCTCCATACAACGAATTACCTTAAAGTTTGTTATTATACTTACTGAAAAATTGTTAAATCCCTAAAGCTACTAATCTATTAGGTTATGAACATATACACACTAATAGCAAAGGAAATCGCTGAAAAGGCTAGAGATAAATCAGATGTAGAAAAAATTAAGAGGAGATTTGCGAGAGAGTTTGGATTATCTAAAATTCCCTCAAACGCCGAAATATTAAAGCATTGCAAAGACTTAGAGTTTTACGAAAAATTGAGGGAGATATTAAGAGTTAAACCCGTGAGGACTATTTCTGGAATTGCAGTTGTTGCAGTTATGTCCTCTCCCGCAAGATGTCCACATGGAAAATGTGTACCTTGTCCCGGTGGTGTCGAATTCAACACACCTCAAAGTTACACTGGGTTAGAGCCAGCGGCACAAAGAGGAGCTCAATACGGATACGATCCATACAAGCAAGTAATTGCAAGACTTAGTGAACTTGAAAGTATTGGACATACAGTAGATAAAGTCGAGATAATAGTGATGGGTGGGACTTTTATCGCAAGGGATGAAGAGTACAAGTACAAGTTTATGCTTGGAATTTTTAACGCTTTAAACACTTATAAGAGTAAAGCTAAACTTGAGAAAGATTTAGAAAAGGCTAAGAGGAAAAATGAAAAAGCAAAAGTAAGATGTATCGGTATAACTTTTGAAACTCGCCCCGATTACGCTAAAGAGGAGCATATAATCGAAATGTTAAGATATGGAGGAACTAGGGTTGAAATCGGAGTTCAAAGCATTTACAACGATGTATTAGAGATCATAAACAGAGGGCACACAGTTGAAGATTCAATTGAAGCTACAAGACTGCTAAAAGATTCCGCTTTTAAAGTTTGCTACCACATAATGCCTGGGCTGCCTGGATCAGATTTCAAGAGAGATTTAAAGATGTTTAAAGAGATATTTAGTAATGAAGACTTCAAACCAGATTACCTCAAAATATATCCAACACTTGTAATTAAGGGTACTAAACTCTATGAGATGTACGAAAGAGGAGAATACAAGCCGTATACAACTGAAGAAGTCGTTGAGTTGATAGCTAAAGCTAAGAGATATTTCCCTGAATGGGTTAGGGTTCAAAGAGTTCAGAGAGATATTCCAGTTCATGCTGCAATAGGATTGGATAAAGGTAACATAAGGCAATTAGTTCATCAAAAGCTAAAAGAATTGGGTTACAGTTGTAGATGTATTAGATGTAGAGAAGTGGGACATAAGGGCGTGCCACCATCTGAATACGAAAAAGCTGAACTGGTAATCAGAAAATACAAAGCTTCAAAAGGTTTAGAATACTTCATATCCTTTGAGATTCCAGATTACGATGCAATAGTCGGATTTATAAGGTTGAGATTCCCATACAAACCTTTTATAAAAGCTATAGAGGATTGTGCGTTAATTAGGGAGTTACACGTATACGGAAAAGCTATTCCAATTGGTAAAAGGGATAACGCTTTTCAGCATAGGGGGTTCGGTGAAAGACTACTTAAAGAAGCAGAGGAAATAGCTAAAGAAAAATACGACAAGATAGCGGTAATAAGTGGTATTGGTGTTAGAGAATACTACAGAAAGTTTGGTTATAGGAAGAAGTTTGAGTACATGGTAAAAAGGCTTTAATGTTTAGAATTAGAGATTTTTATTTTATCACTTAAAAAATATGTAAATTTTATTTAGTATATAGTATAGTTAAGGTAGTATTTATTTTATTTTTTGGTTTGACAGGAGTAAAGGATTTTCATTCATAATAGTATTCTAAATTAGCATAAAATATAGCCCCCCTCTTTAATCATTAGAATTTATTCTTTTCTAAATGATGATAAATTTAGCATAAGTTTTTTTATGTTGATATCGAATGTGTTAACTTAACGCGAAAAGCATAAATATTCAATATTTAAAGCTTACGCCCTTAAGTTAACACGTCAAAGGATTTGGCAATTATTATTGCTTCTAACCAATTTAAAAATTATTATTGTTTGAGCTATGAATCGTAAAACATGAACGAGATTAAAAGCCTAGCAAAAAAATACAATCTAAAAGTCGAATTTGAAGAAATAGATGTCTCATCGATCAAATTCGATATTCGGGTTAGATGGAAATGCATGTTCGGATGTGAGTCGTATGGAAAGAAATCATGTCCTCCATACGTTCCAGATTTTGAAGATTGCATAAAATTAGTCAAATCTTATAAAAAAGCATACCTATTCAAGTTTAAGGTTAAAAACTTAAACGATGTGAAAAAGGCTCAGGAGTTCATGCTTGAGGCTGAAAGAATTACAAAGAAGCCATATGCCTTAGCAACTTTTCCAGGTGGTTGTATATTATGTGATAAAGAATGCAAACAAAACTGTACTAAAGCAAGACCATCTTTAACCGCTTTGTGTATTGATTCAACGCAGTTCAATTTAAGCAATGATGAAATGGTTGCAATTTTATTTATCGAATGATTTATAATTCATCTAGGATATAGATCTAATATGGTTGTAGAATTGAGAGGACACCATCTGATATGTCTACACTTCTTTAGAGGAGAAGGATATAATAAGGATTTCGTGGAAAATCTAAGGAGAATTATAGAAAAAGCTGAAAGTGAATTTGTTTGAGTAGTTAATGGAGCTGATGATGTATGCAAGAAATGCCCATACAACGTAAACGGCATCTGCAATTATTCCGAGACATCTGAAGAGGAAGTAAGAGAGCTCGATGAACTCGCTTTAAATCTGTTGTCTATTAAAGTAGGAGATACGGTTACATGGAAGGAGATAAGAGAAAAGATTCCGGAAGTAATAGATACTTGGAAAAAGAAAGCTTGTAAGTCTTGTGGTTGGAAAAACGTATGCTTGGGACGTGTTAACATAACGTTCTTAAATGATTATAGTACCACATGAACAGCTTGCAGAAAAGATTCCAACATCTAACAGGATTTTTAGTAATAGAACAAAAGAATATTTTTATTCTCTGTTTGAACACGGATTCAACTAAGCTACGCTTTCCGAAAGGTTTCGTGCATAAACTCCAGATTTAAGCTTTTTAAAGCCAAGGAGCCTTATCTATAACGAATTTAGGTTTGTTCTCGCAATATTTTAGTACTTCTTTGATGAAAGATCTCGTTATCAGCCAATTTCTCGTTGGATAGACTTTCATAATCTCATTCCTTTCAACGTCTACGGCTGAATAAACGAAATAACGCTTCTTATTTGCCTTAACAACTGTTTCATCTTAAGATTTCTTTTCTTCTTCTCTGTCGAAATTGGTAATCTTTCTTCTATTTTCT
>Ga0190326_1000006_pt1 | contig 35658 bp, 33 predicted proteins | sample 4870111112_MG_FD_165049 | JGI IMG/M metagenome (GOLD analysis project Ga0190326, IMG submission 165049) | Hydrothermal vent sediment bacterial communities from Southern Trench, Guaymas Basin, Mexico - 4870-11-11-12_MG | ecosystem: Environmental > Aquatic > Marine > Hydrothermal vents > Sediment ... | reverse complement strand
CTTCTCCTTTTTTTGATACGTTTTTATATGGTGTTACAGGTTTTAAAACCTCAACATCTCCATTTAAAACGTTTACATGTTCAAGCATTACTACAGCGTTACTTCCTTTAGGTATCGGTGCTCCCGTAGCGATTTTTACTGCTTCGTTCTCTTTAATAACGATGTTTGGGTTCTCTCCAATTTCAACACTTCCAACAACTCTTAAAATAATCGGGTTGGCTTGAGATGCACCAAAAGTATCTTCAGCTTTGACAGCATAGCCATCGACTGCTGCTCTATCAAAGGGTGGTATATCTATCTTAGCTACTACATCTTCGGCTAACACCCTTTTAGCACAACTGTAAATGTCAACGTATTCGTATCCAAGAGTGGGTAACTTAGAAAACATCTTGTTTAAAGCTTTATCAGTGCTGATACGTGATTTGAAACCGATACCTCTAACCATCGCAATACGTACACTTGAAATTAAATATCTAACTTTCGATTCCGGACGATATCAAAACCGAGTGATGTTTAATAGCAGTTTGTTTCTATGTATTGCTATGAAAGAGCTAAAAAGTGATGAATTTAACAAGATTATAGCGAGAAAAAAGCCAGTAGTAATTGATTTTTATGCGGATTGGTGCTATCCATGCAGATATCTATATCCAATCTTAAAAAAACTTGAAAATGAGTACAACGATAAAGTAGAGTTTTATAAAGTAAATGTAGATAAAAACAGGGATTTGGCTACAAAGTATAGGATTTTTAGCATACCAACTGTGTTGATATTCTACAATAAAGAGGTAATAGGTGGCTTTATTGGAGCTATGCCTGAGAGAGATGTGAAAAATGAAATAGAGAGAAGCTTGAAGAAGGTTTTATGATAGCAATACTTGGGTGTAAAGGTTGTGGTAAGTGCAGTGAAGTCTGTCCAGTTCCAGATGCTATAATAAGAAATGGACAAAGAGTAGTAAGAATAGATATGACGAAGTGTAAAAAATGTTATGAATGTGTGAAAGCTTGTCCTTACAAGGCATTAGTAGTCATGGATTAATTCATCAAAAATGCTGTGTTGAAAAAGTTTATGCTATATTGGCAGCTAATAGCGATGTATCTGTATGGTCTAATTTACAATCTAATGAAAGGTTTTGGAGGAGGAGTTTAGGATTAGCGAAGTTTTAAGGCATTTGAAAGATGTACCACACTATTCAACAATATGCAAAGCTGTGAAAAGGCTGAGAAAAGAAGATTTGAAGAAGTTGTTGGAGGAGAGTTCCAGACTGTTAGACGTTAAATTAGAAGTTTTGGCAGTAGATTCTACTGGGTTAAGGGAAGACAGTACAAGTTATTACTACGCTAAGAGGGATGGAAAGAAGAGAAAGAGTTTGGATTAAGATATCTGTAGTTGTTGATGTAGAATCTTAAATGATTTTGGCTGAAGATGTAAGAAGGGGACCAGGGAACGATGGAGTAGTCTTGAGGGAAATGGTTGAGAGAGGAGATATCTCATCTTGTAATATTTTGTTAGCGGATTTAGGATATGATTGCAGGGGGTAACGGAAAAATTGCAATCTTTAAACCCATTAGAAGGGGCGGTGGCTATAAATCCCTGAAAAGGATAAATCTTTCCTCAGGTGGCTGTTCTGCCGTATAATTGGATTGTACTGTAAGAAGTGGATAGTTGAAACTGTTTTCTCCGTAATCAAGCATAGGTTCGGTGATCGCATAAAATCCCGTTACTCTTACTCTAAATTCGTTGAATCTTACCTTATCCTAGTAGCCTACAACATATGGAGATTCTTTATTCCTAACATCCCTACTTACCTTCTTTACTCCTATTACCTAACAATTATTTTCAACAGAGCATTTAGATCTCGTTAATCTAGAGAGCTGGAAGCTGAAGGATAAGACCAATCAAATCTTCGTATCCACCTAATATAATACTTAAACCGGAGGAATCAGTACATATCTACTTTAAAATAGGCTAATATTGGAAAGATGATGCAATCCAGGACAATAATAATGTTGTATTTATTAAAGGATAATTAAATAGAAAAATTTAATTTCTTAAATTTTCTGACATACGAATATGAAGGAATTACTAAACAACTTAATTCTGTCTGCCAAACATTTACAAATTCTAGATAAAGTACTCCGAGAAAATTATCCACCTTATAGAGATATTGCAATTAAGTTAGAAAGAGTTCCACTCTTTGAGGAGTTTTGTAAAGAGATCTATGCTGGTGGTAAGAAAGGGGGTAAATATGGCTATAATAGGCAAATGATTCTTGGAGACCTTATTCAATACGTTTTAACTGGTAGAGGGTATTATTTTGCTGTTAGAGAGAAGGGAAAGAAAGAATATCTAGAATCATTTATTAAGATTATTATGTATGTATGTAATTTGTTGATATTAATGGAAGATTTATCAGTAGAAATTAATTTAAGAAATAAAGTATTAGACACTCTTAAAAATGAGCTTGGAGATAAATTCTTCGAAGATAGAGAACAGGAGGAAGCATTTAAGGAATTAAGACGTTTTGATGGTAAAATTCTGCCTGGTACACGAATTGGAAAAAAAGCTGAGAGCTTCTTTGACTCTATTCTTCCAAAAAGAGTAGGTTGTGTTCCCGAATTATTAGTTTACGCATATTTAATTAGAAAAAGGTATGGATATGTAATTCCCTTACTAACTTCCCAAAGACTACTTGGAAATAATGGTGACTATATTATTCCTCCAGATTTCCTATTACTTAGGTCTAAAGGAGAAATATTTGGATTAGAAGTTGGAACAGGAAAAGAACGGCAAATTGCTGGATTTTCAACTGTAACATCAATTCCTGTATTTACTGTTGGTATTGGTTCCCCTGAACGACCTCAGCCTTATAGATGTTATAAATGTGGTAAATGGATAGCATATTGTGATAAAGTAATAGAGTTATGTGCTAAAAATAAGGATGAAGATCAGGAATACTTTGATTGTGGAAGATGTGATATTGTCGACGATTATTCGGAGTGTCCATTTGCAGTCTATTATGGAGATGCCCATAGCTATAATGGTGAAGTGAAAAAGGCACACTATCATTATAAGTGCGTTAAAAACGACCCATTAGTTCAGAAGAAACTATTAAAGTCAAGAGAACATAAAGTTGTAGCTTTAATACCACGTGTTTATGGATTAGAGCATATAAGTGAAGAAAATTAATTCTTTTAACTTTAACTTTTTATAACATTATAATATATTAATTTTTACCAAAATTCAGCAAACTTTTTATCTATTTCATCTCTCAGTATTTCTCCAGCTTGTTGGAAGATGTCTAAAAGCTCATCATAAACCTCATCGTTGGCAACAAAGTTCCAGAATTCTTCGCCAACTAAAATCTCCCCTTTCTCTAAGTCATATAGACCTCTTAACGTCCAACGCTTATAAGGCTTGGGATGATATGGATTGTAAGGTATTGCGAGTCGTGTAAATACATTAGCATCTTTATCTTGGCTAAGTCTAAGAGCAGTCCATCTTAATAGTTTCAATTTTAAAGCTTCAAACTCTTTTTTATTTGGTTTTGCACTTGTAATATCAAAATAATTTTCCTCTTCGCCTCGTTTGACAAACAGATCAACCACTGAATCTGGATCCTTTATAGGTCGTCCTTTCTTTATACTCGCTCTAATTAACTCAATTTCACGAATTTTATCTGCAGCAATTTCTCCCTTCCTAAGTTTATAATGAATATCTCGGATTAATTTCTCTGTTTCTTCATCTATCTCTCCTAGCAACAGATGTTGTCTCTTTGCATAATATCCAGCACCTTTAGCTAAAATGACTGCAACTTGCTCCCAAATAGAAGTACCAAATGTAGTGTTCATCGATTGTATAAAAGAAAACATTGCATAACGATCTCTTCCTAAAAGCCTATGATGGAAGGGCATGTATTCTGTTTCAGGTTTATAATTCCTCAATTTGTCCCTCACAATAGTTATAAGAAGATTTAAAATCTCATTTGCAACTTTTTCTGAGATGCTCATCTTTATACCTCCAAATTTAGCTTTACTATTCTTCTGATTCATTAACAGGATCTAACAAGATTACTTTTACTCTTTTTCCAACCCAAGATTTAGGTAAATATATCCTTCCAGAATTTCCTCCCTCTTTCACTACTTTTTCCATGACTTCATAGCCTTCCACAGTAATTGTCATTTTTTTCATTCTCTTCACGAATAATGATAGAACAAAAAAATTTAAATAACTTTATAGATACATTGTATATACAATATATCTACAAAGTTCTGATATGATAATGCATTTAAAAATCCTGACAAAAATATTTAATATCACGCTTCAAAAGCTTGGGTGAGTGAAAATGAAAATGGCCTTAATTGAGAAATGGTTTCCAGTTCGAGAAATAAGCAGAGATGCTGCAATAGAAATGGCATACAAAGCAATTCCAGCCTATATTAAGCACTGTAGAGAACTTAAAATATCTGAAAAAAGAATCAAGGAGATTGGTAGAGAGTTTTATGATCCCAAGATTAGAAGCTTACATCCCTGGTTTGCTCGAAGACCTTGTTCAGTTAGTAGAGCTTTAACATTAAGTGCTGTACTACCTTCCGAAGTAGATAAGAATACTTTCATGAAAGCTGTGGGTTGGGATAGTAAAAGTAAAGCGTGCATAATGGGGGGTTATCCACCCATCCTCTTTTATGTAGATCCAGATAGAAATTTAATACATCAAATTTTGATTAAATATTTAGGTAAAAAGCCCAAAGAAATAATAGTTTGCGATCCAATGGCTGGAGGTGGCTCTATACCTTTAGAAAGTTTAAGATTAGGATTTAAATCGATCGCAATAGACTACAACCCCGTAGCTTATCTAATACTCAAAGGTACAATAGAATATCCTTCCTTATTTGGTGATAAGCTTGCAAAACTTGCTAATGAAGAATTTAAGAGGCTAATCTCATACTCAAAAGATGTACTAGGTAAATTTTACCCAGATGATTCTGAAGGATACATAATTGCCAGAGGAATCAAATGCCAAAAATGTGGAGGGAAAATTCCGCTACTTCGAACTACACAAATAAATAGTAATACGTACATATCATTACACTTCAATTCAGAAAAAGAGTTTGAAGTCAATCTTACAAGATATCCTACAAAACTCCCGTATGAGAGCGAAAAAAGAGGAGAAATTATATGCCCATATTGTAATATACCTATATCCAAGAAAGAAGCTTATAAAATCTGGACAAAAACACATGTAGAAATTCTTAATGAACTAAAAAGAGGTGTCATTAACGAAGAAAAGATACTTTCAACTTACGTACTCCTTGTAAGACAGACAAAGGAGAAAGAGAAATACATAATCTGTAACGAGAATGATAACTATCTATTTTTAGAAGCATGCAAAACTCTAATGGAAAGTTTTAAAGAATTGGAAAAATATCTACCACTTGACAAAATACCAGATAACAATGAAGTTTTTTCAAATGTTAAGGAGTACGGCATAAAATATTGGTACGAATTATTTAACCCCCGTCAGTTATTAGTAATCGGAACCTTAATTAAATATGCTCGTGAAAGATGTGAAGAGTTACTTTCTCAAGGGAAATTAGGAGCTGCAATATCTCTTTACTTAGCATTTGGCATTAGTAAAGTAGCTGATTATAACTCTATACTTACAAGCTGGAAACAGGGAACGATAAGAGATAGTATGGGTAGTTATGCACAAAGTAGGAAAATAACTTACAGTGAGTGGTTCTGTGAAGCAATAGTTCCTTACAGAAATCTAAATTGGATTTTTGAGCCGGACGCCTCTAGTAAAAGAAAAACTGAAGGTGGCATATATCCTGTTGTAGACGAGTTATGTAAAAGAATTGGAGGTTTAGGCAAAAATGCAGTAATCATCAATGGTGATAGCCGCTCACTGTCGTCACTTCTGGGAAACACAAAAGTAGATGTCATAAACGTTGATCCTCCTTATTTTGATACACACATCTATAGTGACATAAGTGAATATTTCTGGCAGATATTTAGAATTATTTTAGAACCGTACATAGGAAAAGAATTTGTATCTACCATAAATGGCTGGAATATACGATCTGCACAAGTGCCTAGAGAAGGGGAGATCATTGTACGCAAGAATAGAAAAAACAGCAAGAATATTTTTGATAAAGAATGGTACACAGAGCAGATGAGCATATTTCTCAAAGAATGCTATAAAACTCTTAAGGATGAAGGTGTTTTGCTTGTATGGTTCACTCACAAGTCTTTAGATGCATGGGAAACAGTGATAAGTGCTTTGTGTAATGCAGAATTTTACGTAACTAGAATCTGGCCAGTAACATCAGAACTCCTAACAAGGTTAGTTACAAAAGGGGGAAATGGTGATTCTACTCTAAATAGGACTCTGATTATAGTTGCTAGAAAAAGGAAAATAGTAAAAGATGTTAAAGAGAATGAGCTTAAAGATCATGTAATAAAAATGATGAAAGAAATGTATGATGCCCTTTCTGAATTAGACGTTACAGAAGTCGAGATTAATACATTTTTACAGGCCGTAGCTATGTGTGCAGTTACTAGAGTCGAAATGGAAGGAAAGAATATTCAAGAACTAATTTCTCAAGCAAAAGGGATTGCTAGAGAATACATTCCTAAACTATTAAAAGAAAGATATATTAAAAAGAAAAATACTAATTTAAGGGACTTTCTAGTATTTGATATTTGAGGATGACTGACAATTCTAAAAATAGCAGAAAACATCAAATCAGTTGATGTTAAAATTATTGCAGATACATTGATCATCGAATGCTAAATCGCTTCTTGATGTAGCTGTAGTATTCTCTTAGCATTTTTCGAGGATCGTCAGATCCTATTACTTTCACTGCAACAACCCATTAGAAGGGGGTAGTTGCTATAAGTCTCTTCTTCCTTAGATGGTTGTTCTGTCTCACCTCATCCCAGTAGTCTACAACATATGGAGATTATTTATTCATAACATTTTACTTACCTTACTCTCCCTACCTAACAATTATTTTCAACAGAGCACATCAAAAACGTTAAATCAAAAATTATACACTCCTCTTATGGTTTCGTGTAATCCTCACGTGAAGTGTATATTAAAATGTGCCTTGGATTTGTCGTGCTTGGAAATGGAAACATACTTAGAACTCCTTAGAAATCCGGGGGTTGACGTTGAAACACTTGCAGAAAATTTAAAGAGGGATTACAGCACAGTTTATAAAGCTCTAAAGAATTTAATGGATAGAGGCTTTGTGAAGAGGGAGTATAGAATTTTGAGAAGTGGCGGATTTAAGTACATTTACAAGCCAATAGATTTTAATGAATTCAAGAAAATCGCATCTGAAAGACTTAATACATGGATTAAAGATGTCACTGGAATCTTGGACTCAATAGGGTTTTTAGAAGAGAAAGATTTATTAGAGGAGAAATCATGACCATATAAAATTTTCTTAGTTTTTCAAAAATTTTGAAAAAGCTGATAAAAATAAAATACTTTATTTAACACAAATGACAATATGAAGGCTGAAAAATTGCTTATAATAACAACACATGGGCCAGACAACCCAGAGCTCGCAACTCTTCCATTTATAGTTGCAAATGGTGCAAAAGTCCTTGACATGGAGGTTGTGATATTTCTGCAAGGGCCAGCAGTATTTCTTGCAAAGAAGGGTATAATGGAAAACATAAAGTGCTGTAAGTGGTCGTTAGATGCACTTGTAAAAGAATTCGTTGAAGCTGGTGGAAAAATACTCGCATGTTCACCATGTTTGCAGGAGAGGGAAATAAAAGAAGAGGATTTAGTTGATTTCGTAAGACCTGCTGGTGCAGTAGAACTTTTAGACATAGCATCTGAGAGCATTGTTCTAACGTATTAAAAATTTCAATTTAATTAATTCTATATTTTTTCTAAAAAATTCGTAAACGTTATATTCACAACACCTAAACTTAAGAATAAGGGGCCGTGGCGTAGTCAGGTAGCGCGGCGGGCTCCAGCGGCGTGATGACGAACGGGTCTGCTGAAATATGATGACCCGTTGGAGCACTGACCCGAAGAGACCCGCTGGTCGTGGGTTCAAATCCCACCGGCCCCATAAATTTTGATTGAACATTAATTATTTAAAGCATTATTTAGGATTAAGGGTGTGTCCAAAAATTTGTAATTTGACCATTTAAAATTTGATTAAATCAGATTTTTGGTTCAGATAGTTTCAAATTCGTTGAAGACCAGTTAAATCTTGTGTCTATTGTAATTTTTATCTATGCCGAAAATGTTAAATTATTGGACACGTCCTTAGGGTTAAAATTTTGGTCATATTGTAACGATTTAATAAATATTATTTAAAGATAAACATAACTTGCATCTATTATTCCATCTAATTTCGTCATCTCCTTTAGAACTTCCTCTGTTGGTGGGTCGTCAACTAACAGTAACATGAGCTGAATACCTCCGGGCTTATCGGAGTATCTACCAACTATCATTCCCGCTATGTTTATGTTATTTTTACCAAATAGTGTTCCAACTCGTCCAATTACACCTGGCTTGTCTTCATGCAACGATATTATGTAATGTCCCTTTGGGACAAAGTCGACTTTGTACTTGTCTATCTTTATTACCCTGTACTCTTCTCCAAAGCACGTTCCAGCTATGTACATCTCTTTTCCATTTCCTTCAACGTTTATTTCAAGTAAGCTCTCATAGTGCTTACATCTCTCTACTCTACTCTCCTCTACGGTTATCCCTCTCTCCTGAGCTATCGTTTTTGCAGAAACTATATTTACGTCTTGTCCAAGTATAGGCTCAAACAATCCCTTTAAAACGGCTCTTGTGATCAGTTCTGTGTTTTTGCTCGCTAGTTTTCCTCTACACGTAACCTTAACACTTCTTATCGCCCTACCAAGCCGAACACACGCAATTTTACCCATTTTTTCAGCAAGAGTTATAAACGGTTTCATAAACTCGTAATCCGCAGGCTCTATACTTGGCAGGTTTACTGCATTTCTTACAGGTAAGCCTCTGGCCATGTTTATTATCTCTTCAGCAATTATCATACCAACACTGAGTTGTGCTTCCCTTGTTGATGCACCTATGTGTGGTGTAGTAACTACGTTCTCCAATTTTAGCAACGGATTATTGGGATCTGGTGGCTCTTTTTCGTACACGTCTAAACCAGCGGCGTAAACTTTACCGCTAATAATCGCTTTATACAAAGCATCTTCGTTAATAACCCCTCCTCTTGCAGCGTTTATTATTATAACTCCGTCTTTCATCTTCTCAAATTCATCATAACTAATCATATTAACAGTTTCCCTCGTCTTTGGAACGTGGACGGTTATTATATCCGCTTCTCTAAGTAGAGTGTCAAAGTCTACGAGTTTTACACCTATGTGTTCAGCTCTTTCCCTCTGAACGTACGGATCGTATGCAATTACATTCATCTCTAAAGCTTTACATCTCTTAGCAACTTCATATCCAACTCTACCCAATCCAATAATACCAACTGTTTTTCCTCTAAGCTCTATTCCAATGAACTTCTTTCTCTCCCATTTTCCCTCTTTTACACTTCTGTCAGCTTGAGGTATCTTCCTTGCAGCAGAAAGCATCAGTGCAATTGTATGTTCTGCGGCAGAAACAGTATTACCTCCGGGAGCATTTACTACAACTATCCCCCTTTTTGTAGCTGTTTCTATATCTATGTTGTCAACTCCAACTCCAGCCCTTGCTATTATCTCCAAATTCTTAGCAGCTTCTATTATCTCTTTATCGACTTTTGTTTGACTCCTAACAACTAATGCATTGTATTCTGGGATTATTTTTAGGAGTTCCTCTCTACTGAGATTCGTTTTTACGTCAACATGTAGCCCAGCGTTTTTCATAGCTTTAATCGCTTCATCACTGATAGGCTCTGCAACCAGTACTTTCATACCTTAGACGTTTAATACAATGAGATTATAAACTTAATCAAAAGAGTTAAAGATCCTTAGCTATGTTGAAATTATATGAAAATAAAGAGAGAACTACTCATAACAATACTTAAAGCTGCAAAAAATTCCCATCCAAATGAATTTGTAGCGTTACTAACTGGAGATAAAGACGTTTTAGAGGAATTAGTTTTCCTACCTTTTATATCTGGCAGAGTCTCAGCCCTAATCCATTTGGATATGTTGCCAATAGGTATGAAGGTTTACGGAACTGTTCACAGTCATCCATCACCGAACTGCAAACCTTCTGAAGAGGATTTGGCTCTATTTTCAAGATTCGGGCGTTATCATATAATAGTCTGCTATCCATACGACATGAACAGTTGGAAGTGTTACGATAGGGAGGGAAAAGAAGTAAAATTAGAGGTAGTTTAAACTATATATATCGTTAAGCGTAGATTACTTTAAATGCGTAGAACAGTTAAAGATTTGTTGATAGAAATCAAAGATACTACTGAATTAATGGTAGATCTTGCCTATTCTGCTATTCTCTATAACAATGAAGATATAGCTGAAGAGGTTCTAAAACTGGAATCTAGAGTTCTTGAACTCTTAAGCCAGATTAGAACAGTTTCAGTCCTTGCAGCGAGAAGAGTTGAAGAAGCTGAAATGGTTTCCTCAATTTTGCAGATAGCAAACGCTGGAGAAAAGATAAGCAATGCAGCTGGAGATATATCGAGTTTAGTTCTAAGAGGTTTTAAACTCTCCGACGAAATAGTTAACTTAATACTATACTACTCAGAAGAGACTGTTGTAAAATTAGAAGTTCCAGAAAATTCTGAAGTCGTTAACAAAACATTAGGTGAGTTAAGACTACACACTCAAACTGGAATGAGAGTTATCGCTATAAGGAGGGGATTTAGTTGGATATTTAATCCAAATAGAGATACAAAAATATTAAAAGGGGATTTACTCTTTGCAAGAGGTGACCCATCAGCAGTTCCAAGGTTTTACAAGTTCATAACTGGAAAAGAGATCCAAGCCCAAAAATTGCCAAAAGAAATCGAAATAGAAGAATTAGATAGAGCTGTAGATTTACTTATAGAGATGAAAAACTTGTCAGAACTGGCTGTAGATCTGTCGTATTCAGCCCTTATATACGGTAATGAAGATATAGCCTATGAAGTTGCTCATCTTGAAGAAAGAATAGACAACATGAAATTTGAAATAGAAAAACTGATTTTAGAGAGTAGTAGATATTTCAGTGGTGAAAATTTAAAACCTCTAATGGCTATAATTGAAATTGCTTACTGTTCAGAGCAAATAGCTGATGCTGCGAGAGATATAGCAAATGTTTTACTAAAAAAGATGGAAATTCCACCGATATTTAGAGATGCTATGAGAGAAACAGATGAAATCATAACAATAGTTGAAGTTAGCGATAAATCAAATATAAACGGTAAAACCCTTGGAGAAGCAAAAGTCGAAACAAACACGGGTATGCATGTGATAGCTATAAAGAGAGGTCAAAGCTGGATAACAAAACCAACTGCAAATGCAAAGATATATAGCGGAGATTTATTAATAGCTAAAGGAACAAGAGAAGGTGAAAAAGCCCTTGTAAATCTCTGTAGCTCAGCAAGGCTTTAAACTTCATCAACAATGTTGCATCACCACCATCTTGAACAGTATTAATGCAAAAAGCAATAATATAAAGCTTGCATTCTTAAGTTAACACATCCTAAAAGTTAATCTAAAATTTTTTAAATCAATTATCTGATTGACAAATATTTTACTCTGAATCTATAACGTTGTTGATAAAGTATTTGACACGACCTTTCTTAATTTTGTAAAAAATATTTAGCTACTCATGAACGGCTCTAACGAGTTTTTCGACTAATTCACTTTTAATCCTTGAATCTCTTCCATTCTCGCACACCATTGTTCTAACTCCTATTACGTCTGGTGCTAATTCTTTCAAGATACCTATATGCTCCCATTTCAAGTTTCCAGCTAGTGCACATAGCATTCCTTTTTCATGTGCATTGTTTACGAATTCTCTAAGCTTTTTGACATCCATATGGTCAAAAAGTGTAGTTCCATCTTTTATCGCAGTATCGATCATAACGATGTCTACTTTCGCTTTTGCACCAACTTCTGGAAGTTTTAATGGATCTATGGCTGAAATTCTGTAAAAGTCTGCATATGCTGCAGCGACAACTTTTTTATTTGGATCGTAATCCTTTACAGCTTTTACTACTGCTTTAATTAGCTCATATGCCTCATCAGAATTTTTAACTCCATACAATCCAACTTTTATATAGTCTACTCCTGAAACAGCAGCCCCTAATGCAGCTAAACTTGCAGTTCCGGGTTTAAAAGGCATATCTCCAGTAGTAGCGCTAACTTCCTTTCCAAATTTTTTTACGAGTTCTACAATGCTTTTAATAACCCAAGGAAAGTTAGCTCCAAGAGAGCCTTCTTTTGGATTTTTTACATCGATTATATCCGCATTTCCTTTTAAAGATTCAATTGCCTCTTCAACATCTCTTGGGCTAACTAACACTTTCATAAACCAAAAACTTCACATCAATATTTATAACTTGCCAAACATTTCATTTGAGTTTGTCGAGGAGATATGCATATATCAATGGCAGAGCAATCGTTGCATCACAGTAAACTGTCATGTATTTAGCATTAGGCTTCAGTTTACACCAACTCTTTGCCTCATCAAGCGTTGCACCACTTAATCCGCCCCATTCTGGCAAATCTGTTGTTATTTGAATTGCGTAATCGAATCCTTCTGCTAAAAGCATAGACTGCAAGGTAAAGTTTTTGGGAACTCCACCACCGATTATCACTATTCCAAACTTTTTCTTCTGAAAACACAGATCTAATAGCTTCGAAATGTCTCTCTTGTAGTCTATTACGATATTTGAATATATCGTAATATGTAACCCTATTATCGAGTCGTGAAGAGTTGGGCAGAATATCGGAATACCTCTCTCATAAGAAACCCTTAAGAAGGAGTTTTTATCGTTTATCCTCTTTCCAACTTCTTGTAAGAACTCGTAACTTCCAAAGGTACCGTTTAACTCCTTTAAAATTCCAGAAATAAATTCTTCTAAACCTTCAAAAGCCTTTTGCTCTATGAATACATCGTAAATTCTGCTGATTCCTTTTTTGCTTAATTCTACATCGTCAACTTCTGGTACGCCAGATATATGTTTGAATCCTAGGGATTCACATATCTCGTGAACTACGTTAGCACCAGTAGTAACTAAGCAATGTATAAAATCGTTTTTTATCATATCTGAGATAACGTTTCGCATCCCCGCTGGAATCATTGCTCCAGCAAGTGTGAAGAAGACGAAGGCATTATTTTTTATCATTTCTTCATAGATCTTTGCTGCAATCGATAACCTTTTAGCATTAAACGCCGTTTTTTCAAATAAATCTACGAGTTCCGAAATCTTCATGTCTTTCCTAATTTTTAAGCTTTCGATAAACATAGTTTAAGCGATGTAGTATTGAAATATATGTTCTGCGGAATAGATGTAGGATTGAAGAGATGTGTATCCGCTGTGATAAATGAGAGAAACGAATTAATATATATCGGGGATTATGATAAAATTCCAAACGTAGTAGCAGTTGGAATCGATGCACCTCTATCTTTTCCAAAATCTGGATACTTCAGAAAGTGTGAAAAAGAACTGTTAAAAATGGGAATTAAAATAATACCTCCGATATTTCTAAAGAGAATAGCTTCAAGAGGTATAGAAATAGCCAAGAAAATGAGAAGCAAAGGAATAGAAGTTTTTGAAGTTTATCCATACGCTACAAGGGTTATTTTAAACATTGCACCAAGATCAAAAAAGAGAACTAAGAATGGATGTAAAGAGATAGAGAAATCCCTTTCAAAATACGTTCCAGTAAAAGACCTTAGCCATGATGAATTAGATGCAGTTATATCTGCTTTAACGGTAAAACTTTACTATGAGGGCAAAGCAAGAATAATAAAAGGTTCTGACGGATCTATACTCGTACCGATTTAAGGTTCAATACCTCTATCGGTTATTTCAAACTCACAAGATTTTCCTTCTTTAAGCCATCTGTGTTTTATAAGTCTTGCAATCCTCTTGTTTCCAACTCTTTCAAGTCCGATTATTATCTTCGATAGATGATCTATACTTGTTCCACCCAATGGTTTGTCTTGTCCAGTTCTGACATCCGTGTAAACCTGATTTGTTATGATCACTGCAACATCGTACTTTCTTGCGATACCCAACAGATATGTAAGTTGAGAAGTTAGCTCTCTCTTTACCTTTACCTGACGTTCCTCATCTTCGAGTTCACTCCTGTACAAAGCTGTAAAGCTATCAACTACTATCAGCTTTATATTTTCACTTTTACAAAGTTTCTCAGCTTCTTTTAAAGCTACACTCTGCTCCTTAAATTCGAAAACTTCATAAACGTAAACGTTGGAGAATAATTTTATATCTCCGAATATCTGTTTAACTCTCTCAGCAGATAAGCCTTCAGTATCTACATATGCAACTTTGTAGTCCTTTGCAGCGTTTTTTGCAAACATAAGGCATAATGTAGTTTTACCCGTTCCACTTTGTCCGTAAATCTGAGTTACAGTTCCAGTTTCAATACCTCCACCAAGCAACGAATCTATACACTTACTACCACTCGGAATCAGCATCTTCTAACCTCGCAACAATACTTCTATAGACGTCCAATACTGGCTTGTTTAGAACTTTAGCTATTTTAACTACATCTTCAAACTCTGGCTTTACATGACTGAAATATGGCTTTGAATATTTCACCCTTACCTTAAACTTCTCTCCATCTAATTCGATCTCTTTATCTTTAATCTCTCGATCTGCAAGAACTCTGTGATAAATGGGAATAATCCTTACTCCCAAGCTACCAGTTAATTTCATAATCTCTTTACTTACCTCCTCGGCATCGCTGAGCTTAGATATTACCCTTATCAGTATCGAAGGTCTACACTTCTTTCCAATGTATTGAAAAACTCCAACATCTAAAACCCCATTAATTCTCTGTAATTCATTTAAGGCAAATCCAATTAATTCTCCACTCACATCATCTACATTCGTTTCAATCACTGCAATGCTGTCATGCATAACGACTTCGCCAACTATAAGTCTCAAAACGTTTGGTACTTCCGTATCTCTACTTCCCGCCCCATAAGATATTTCCTTAACTTTAAACGGGTATTTCAGCGTTCCTTCGCAATAGTAGCTGAGTATTGCTGATGCTGTCGGGGTTAAAAGTTCTCCTTCACCATCAAAAACCACTTCAAGATTTGAATTTTTTAAGATTTCAAGTGTTGCTGGGGCTGGAACTGGATATTTTCCATGTGAAAATTCAACAAACCCACTTCCAACCCTTATAGGATTTGCGTAGAACTTGAACCCCTTTTTGGCAAATCTGTTCAATCCGATAACAGAACAGACGACATCAAATATAGCGTCATCACATCCTATTTCATGAAATAACGCTTCATCGTACTTACATCCATGAACTCTCGCCTCAGCCTTTGCAATAATCTCAAATATTTCTATAGATGATTTCTTAACATCATCACTTAAATTTGAAGCGTTTATTATCTCGATTACCTCTTTAAACTCCCTCTCGATCTTTTTGCATTTGACTTCAACTCTCTTTGAAACGATTCCTTTAACATTTACTCTTTTTACGTTGAATTCTATTTCTAATCCCAGTGATTCAACTATTCTCTCTAAATCCTTCTCAGTCAATGTTAGATCTATGAGCGATGCGACGATCATGTCTCCACCAGCACCATTAAAAGCATCAAATACCAAAGCCCTCATAATACCACAAGCCTTTTTATATCATCCTAATAAAAACTGTTTAGGTGATACAAGTGGAAGTCACATTAAAGGTCAATCAAGCTTATCCAAGTGATTCGGGAAGGGGTATCGCAAGATTAGATCCAGATACTATGCTTAAGTTACAGATATCACCCGGGGATATCATAGAGATTCAGGGAAAGAGAAAAACAGTTGCAAAAGTTTGGAGAGCTCCAAAAAGGGATTGGGGTAAAAACATCATAAGAATTGATAGGTTTATAAGGGAGAATGCTGGAGTTGGAATTGGAGATTTAGTTAAGGTTAGAAAAGTCAATTACCAACCTGCAAAAGTTGTAATCCTTGCTCCATTAAAGAAAATTGAATTGAGAATTTACGGTGTGGAGATAGGGGAGTATCTAAAGCATCAATTTTTGAAGAGACCTGTTGTGGAAGGTGATCTAGTCCCACTGGTTGGTGCTCCAGCAATCTCTGGTTTTGGAAGATACAATCAAGGTCAGGCTTTAGTTTTCGTCGCAGTTAAAACTGAACCAAAGGGGCCAGTTGTTATAGATGAATCTACGAGGGTTATATACAGAGATCGCCCAGTAAAAGGCTATGAGAGATTTGGAAAGTCTGGAGTTACCTATGAGGACATTGGTGGATTAAAAGAGGAGTTACAGAAAGTTAGAGAAGTTATTGAGCTTCCACTAAAATATCCAGAACTGTTCCAGAGACTTGGAATTGAGCCACCGAAAGGTGTTTTGCTTTACGGGCCACCGGGAACAGGTAAAACCCTTATCGCTAAAGCAGTAGCTAATGAGATTGGTGCTTCCTTCTTCACTATAAATGGCCCAGAGATAATGAGTAAATTCTACGGTGAATCGGAGCAACGCTTGAGGGAGATATTTGAAGAGGCTAAAGAAAACGCTCCATCCATTATTTTCATCGATGAAATAGATGCCATAGCTCCAAGAAGAGATGAAGTAACTGGAGAAGTCGAAAGGAGAGTTGTAGCACAGCTTTTAACACTAATGGATGGATTAGAAGAGAGAGGGCAAGTTATCGTGATAGGTGCAACGAACAGAATAGATGCAGTAGATCCAGCTTTGAGAAGACCAGGAAGATTCGATAGAGAAATAGAAATAGGTGTTCCAGATAGAGAGGGAAGATTCGAAATATTCCAGATACATACGAGAAACATGCCAATTGAGCCTAAGTATTCGAGGGACTTTGTATTAGAAGCTATAGAAAGACTAAAAAAGAATACAGAGGATGTAGAACTTCTTAGAAACTTAGACTTTGTTTACAATGAAGTAAGAGACGCTGAGAGAGAAGACGAAATAAAGAACATTGTAAAAAGTTTGCTATCTGATGACGTTATCAACGAGCTTGAAAACGAGATAATAAAGGCTATGCTTAGAAACCTTGCAGATCAAACGCATGGATTTGTCGGTGCTGATATAGAAGCGTTGTGCAAAGAGGCGGCGATGAAAGCTTTGAGGAGATACCTACCAAAGATAGATCTGAACAGTGATGAAATACCAATAGAAGTTTTAGAATCTATAAAGGTTACATGGGAAGACTTCCAGCAAGCTTTAAAGGAGATAGAGCCATCTGCGATGAGAGAAGTTCTTGTAGAGATTCCAAAGGTCACTTGGAACGATGTGGGTGGGCTTGAAGACGTTAAAAGAGAAATAATTGAAGCTGTAGAGTGGCCTTTGAAGTATCCAGAGAAGTTTAAGAAGTTTGGAATTAAGCCACCGAAAGGCGTTTTGCTCTATGGCCCACCGGGAACAGGTAAAACCCTTATCGCTAAAGCAGTCGCAAACGAAACGAATGCAAACTTCATAAGTGTTAAGGGTGGTGAGATACTAAGCAAATGGCTTGGAGAGAGTGAAAAAGCCATTAGAAAGATATTCAGAAAGGCAAGGCAAGTAGCTCCATGTATAATATTCTTTGATGAGATAGATGCAATTGCCCAGATGAGAGGATTTGATGAGGGAAGCAGAGCAGTTGAAAGAGTTTTGAACCAGCTACTTACAGAAATGGATGGACTAGAAGAACTTCAAGGAGTGATTGTAATCGGTGCAACGAATAGACCAGATATACTTGACCCAGCTTTGCTAAGACCTGGAAGGTTTGATAGACTCGTTTATGTCCGTCCACCGGACAAGAAGAGTAGATTGGCAATATTCAAGATTCATACAAGAGATATGCCATTAGCTGATGATGTGGATTTAGAAGAGCTTGCAGAGATGACTGAAGGTTACGTTGGAGCGGATATAGAAGCTATATGTAGAGAAGCGGTAATGCTCGCTTTAAGAGAAAATATAAACGCTGAGAAAGTTGAAATGAGACACTTCTTAGAGGCGTTGAAGAAGATTAAGCCGAGTGTTAACGAAGCTATGCTAAGCTTCTACGAGAGGTTTGAAGAGAAGATGAAACTTGAAAAGATTAAGACTCCTACAGCTAAAACGTTAGTTGGATATGGCTGAATTTTTAAAATTAGCTTTTTTATCTTTAAAAATTTTGATGTTTTAAATATCATAAGTAAAGGTTTTTAATACGTCTGAAGAGATTTTTATCGGTGATCTCATGCCAGTACTATGGCTTAGTGATATCGATAAAAACGACATTCCAATAGTCGGTGGAAAAGCAGCAAATCTCGGTGAACTATTAAGGGCTGAAATTCCTGTTCCAGATGGTTTTGTTGTTGATGCAAGAACTTTTAGAGATTTCATTGAAAGAACTGGAATAAAGGATAAGATTTACGGTCTTTTAAGGGATTTAAACGCTGAAGATACTGAAAAGTTGGATAAAGTATCAAAAGAGATCAGAAAGATAATTGAAAACACTAAAATTCCTGAAGATATAGAGAAGGAGATAAGAGAAGCATATAGGAAACTCTGTGAGCAAGAAGGTGAAATGGTATATGTAGCTGTCAGAAGCTCTGCAACAGCAGAAGATCTTCCAAGTGCGTCATTTGCTGGACAGCAAGAGACGTACCTCAACGTTAGAGGTGAAGATGAAGTTGTTGACAAGGTTAGGAAGTGCTGGAGTTCGTTGTTTACGCCGAGAGCGATATATTACAGAATTCAACAGGGATTTAAGCATGAAGACGTTAGTATAGCTGTTGTCGTTCAAAAAATGGTTAACAGTGAGAAATCTGGTGTTATGTTTACATCTCATCCAGTAACTGGAGAAAAACTATGCGTAATAGAAGCTGTATTTGGTCTAGGGGAAGCTATAGTCAGTGGTATGGTCACACCAGACACCTACGTTTACGATAGGATAAAGAAAAAGCTTGTAGAGGTTAAAATCGGTGAAAAGAAGTATATGATAACAAGACAGAATGGAAAAACCGTAAAAGTTGAATTAGATGAGAAAAAAGCTAAGGAACAAGTCTTAAATGATAAAGAAATAGAAGAGCTTGTAACGTTAGGCGAGATTATTGAAGATCACTATGGAAAACCACAAGACATTGAATGGGCGATAGAAAAGGGTAAGGTTTACATAGTTCAATCTCGCCCAGTTACAACGATAAGAGGAGAGAGAGAAGAGGGCAAAGAGTTAAAGGCTGGAGAAATACTCGTTAGAGGATTGGGAGCTTCTCCCGGTATTGGAATCGGAAGGGTAAAAATCGTTTTAAAGCCGGAGGACATGTACAAAGTTGAGGAAGGAGATGTCTTGGTTACAGTTATGACTACTCCAGATATGGTTCCAGCGATGAAGAAGGCTGCAGCGATTGTAACAGATGAAGGTGGTTTAACTTGTCATGCGGCAATTGTTTCAAGAGAACTTGGAGTTCCAGCAGTTGTTGGAACTAAGAATGCTACAAAAGTCCTTAAAGATGGTATGCTCGTTACCGTTGATGGAGATAAGGGGATAATCTACGCTGGAGCTGTTGAAGAAGTGAAGAAAGAGGAAGTAGAAGTTGTTAAGACCGTTGCAACAGCTCCAGTAATTACCGCTACAGAGGTTAAAGTCAACCTATCTATTCCAGAAGCTGCTGAAAAGGTAGCACATCTTGCAGATGGTGTCGGTTTATTTAGGATAGAGCACATGGTCTTAAGCTTAGAAAAACATCCAATGAAGTACATAAGAGATGGAGAAGTTGACAAATACGTCGAAGAACTGTACAAGGGAATGAAAAAAGTAGTAGAAGCTTTCTATCCAAAGCCAGTATGGATTAGAACACTTGACGCTCCAACAGATGAGTTCAGAGCTATGGAAGGTGGTGAAAACGAACCTATTGAGCCAAATCCAATGCTTGGATTCAGAGGGATAAGAAGGGATTTAGTTGAAGAAGAACACTTCAGAGCAGAGATGAGAGCTATTAAAAGGCTTGTCGATGAAGGTTTTACAAATATAGGGATAATGCTTCCACTTGTAATTAGCCCCGAAGAGGTTAGAAGGGCTAAGCAAATAGCAATCGAAGAGGGTATTCCGTTGGATAAGGTAGAGTTCGGCGTAATGGTTGAAACACCAGCAGCTGCTTTGATAATCGAAGACATAATAAAAGAGGGAATAGACTTCATAAGCTTAGGTACAAATGATTTAACGCAGTATACGCTTGCAGTCGATAGGAACAATGAAAACGTTGCACATCTATACGATGAAACCCATCCAGCCGTTATGAAGTTGATAGAGAGAACTATAAAGATTTGCAAGAAACATGGCGTTAAAACATCTATATGTGGCCAAGCTGGAAGTTATCCACATGTAGTAGAAAAACTCGTTGAAATGGGAATAGACAGTGTTTCAGCGAATCCAGATGCTTTGCAACTTATCAGAGAAGTAATTGCGAGAGTTGAAAAGAAATTGATTCTTGAAAAGATTAGAAGTCTAAAAGATTAATTTTATTTATTAATTATATATAATTTGTTTAATCTCACTTTGGTTTAATTTATTGAATTTTATTAGTTAGTTCCTTTAAAGTCTAAGACCGATCTTAATAAACAGAATGTGTCAACTTAGGATGCGTCCACTTAAAGGGCAAAAACTTATATATCCAATATTTAAATTTTTCGCACAAAGTGAACACATCATCTACTTCGTGCAAAAAGTCTAATATTAGATATATAAAATCCTACGCTTTAAGTGGACGTATCCGATCCTTAACTTTAAACCCTCTTGGTGGTTATGCAACATTGTTGATTTAAATCGTATGACACCACATTGTAGCCAATTTAAATACTTCATCAACGATGTTGCATCACGATCAAGAATTACAATATTATTGAACAAATATGTGAAAAATCGTTTCTTCAAGGCTTTTTTCGAATCATGAAATCCCAATTAATTTGAGTAAAAGGTTTTATGTAAATTGGTTGATTATATTATTGTGCAAACAATAAATCACCCATTAATCAAGGAGGGAGTTGTAGAGAGAAGGAGATACCAAATCGCTATAGCATCTACCGCCTTATTAAAAAATACCCTAGTGGTTTTACCTACTGGGCTTGGCAAAACAGTTATAGCATTACTCGTCATTGCCTCAAGATTGCTAAACGAATCAGGAAAAGTCTTGTTTTTAGCTCCTACAAAGCCTTTAGTTGAACAGCATGCGAGATTTCTAAGGAGAACTCTAAAAATCGATGAGAACAAAATAGTTGCCTTAAGTGGTGAAATAGATCCAGAAAAAAGGAAAAAGCTATGGAATACTGCGAGGATTATTGTTTCTACTCCTCAAGTCGTTGAAAACGATATACTTGCAAATAGGATTAACCTTGAAGATGTAATACTCGCTATCTTTGATGAAGCCCATAGAGCAGTAGGAAACTACCCGTACGTTTTTATAGCTAAAGAATACAGAAAACAGGCAAAAAATCCTCTAATTCTTGCTATGACCGCTTCACCCGGAAGTGATATCGAGAGAATACTTGAAGTAGTAGAAAACTTAGGCATAGAAGAGATAGAGATCAGAACTGAGTGGGACGAAGACGTTAGACAATACGTTCACGAAAAGAAAATTGAATGGATTAAAATCGAGATGCCAGAAGAGCTTGCAAGAGTTAGAAAGAAATTAGAGGAACTAATTAAGCTTAGATTCAAAAAACTTCAAAGGATTGGCATTGAAATTCCAGAAAACATATCTAAAAAAGAACTCCTAAGCTTTCAAGAAGTTTTACAAGCTGAAGCATCAAGTGATAGGCCTGAGATTTTCGAGGCTCTATCTGTTATTGCTGAAATCTTAAAGCTTCAACACGCAATCGAACTCATCGAGACACAAGGCTTAGAAGCTTTAAAGAGCTATTTAAAGAGATTGATGAAGGAAGCGAACTCAAGAGGTGGAAGCAAAGCTTCAAAAAACATAGCAAATGATCCAATATTTAGGGAGATAGTTGTTGAAACTTTTAAATGTAAAGCTGAGCACCCAAAGATTGAAAAACTAAAAGAAGTAGTGAAAGAACAGTTAAAGAAGAACTCAGATTCGAGAATAATCGTTTTCACCAATTACAGAGACTCAGCTGAGATGATTGTAGACGAGCTCTCAAAGGAAGGTATACCAGTTTCGAGATTTGTTGGACAAGCGGATAGACTTGATGATAGAGGAATGAAACAGAAAGAGCAGATAAAAACCCTTGAGAGATTTGAAAGAGGAGAGATAAAGGTTCTGGTTGCAACTTCTGTTGGAGAAGAGGGATTAGATATACCAGCTACTGATCTAGTCGTTTTTTACGAGCCAGTCCCATCTGAAATAAGAGCAATTCAGAGAAAGGGAAGAACTGGGAGAGGTAGAGAAGGGAGAATAGTCGTTCTCATTACTAAGGATACAAGAGATGAAGGCTACTACTACGCAAGTCTTAGAAAGGAGAGGATTATGTACGAAAAACTCTACGAAATAAAGGAAATGCTTAAAAAGAAAGGACAAAGAACCCTTGTAGATTTCACAAAACCACAAACAGGTGTTAAAATAATTGTAGATTCAAGAGAGTTAAAATCTGAAGTCGTGAAGTATTTAAGAGATTTAGGAGCTTTTATCGAATCAAAAAGTCTTGAAGTAGCGGATTACATCTTAAGCGATAGGGTTGCCGTTGAGAGAAAAACAACTGAAGACTTCTTAAACAGTATTATAGATAAGGAAAGGCTCTTTAGTCAGATATTAAAGCTTAAGAATGCATACATGCGACCGATTTTAATAATTGAAGGGAATAATTTATATAAAAGGGCTATTCATCCAAATGCGGTTAGAGGTGCTATTGCAAGTATAGCAATCGACTTTGGAGTTCCCATAATTCAGACTTCCGATGCAAAAGAAACTGCGGAGTTCTTAATCGCAATTGCTAGGAGAGAGCAAGAAGAGAGAGATAGAGAGATAGTAGAGCATGTAGCGAAAACAAAGAGAACTCTAAGAGATGAAATGGAGTATGTGGTTTCATCTATTTCTGGTGTTGGTGGAGTTACAGCGAAAAACTTGCTTAAACACTTTCAAACAATTGAAAGGATTGCCACCGCTAAAGAAGAAGAGTTAATGAAAGTCCCAAAAGTAGGTAAAAAAATAGCATCCAGAATTAGAAAGCTTATGACTACTCCCTATGATTTAGCACATCTGCATGAACTTGAATTATAGTGTATACCTCTCTGCTGGAAAGATTTCCGTTATGTTTATCAGTACTTCTCCCTTATGGATTATATCGTAGTTTCTAATGAGAACAGTCGATCCTTCATTAATTTCAAGGTCTTTTGCTAAATTCTTGTCAGCTTTTGCAATCCTTTTCCATCTTATCTCTCTTCTTGCTTCAATTTTATGCTTTCTCATAATTTTTCCGATTGGTATATCCGCTTTCATCAGATCTTCTTTAAATCTCTTTTCAAGCCTCTTTATAGGCGTATACGATATAGCTCTAACATATACGACTCCATCTACCTTCAAATTGACAACTCTGTAGTTTACGTCATCTCCCCTATCTATCTTTAATACCTTTGCAATGTCTTCGTCCGCTTTTACAATTCTCTGTTCAACTGTTTCCAACTCTACTTTCTTTCCAGTTATAGCCTCAATTATAGTCGTTATAGAACCGTCTGTATTCAAAAGGATTTTGTGAACAGCGTTTAACTTCATAGCCTATCTATCTCTTTAATTGGTTTTCCCCTCTTAGTTTCTGGGGCTAAGTAATCCAAGAACCTTGAAAAAGGAATGTTGTAAAGCTTGAAAGTTACTCTAATCGGTGATAAAACTGCGTTTTCATCGCAGAAGTTTACCTTTGACACTGTAGCGGTCTGTTTGTTTAAATAAATCACGATTTCGTTGTTTCTTCTTCCCTTTAAGATTTCACTTCTTGCAGTATCCAAAATCCTCTGCCTTCTTAGTAAATCCCTAAATCTACTTAAATCTCTTGCTTTAGCGAAGAGTTTTCCATCTTCTATTTCTATCTCTGCATCTGGAAATATGTTCTTTACAGCTTGAACAACTTTATCAACGTTTTCAGTTGGATGTATCTCAGTCTCTATAATTACCTCAACATGTCTAACTAATTTTGAAAGAATTGCCCTTATCTTCTCTTTAAAGTCTTCAATACTACCAACGTTCTCAACTGTGAAATCAGCTAATTCCATTGCTTTTTTTAATCCAAAAGATATCTCTCTTTCATCTCTTGCCTTAAGCTCTTCTAAACTTTTTACATCATCGCTCCTCCTTCTAAGTTTTACCCTCTCAAATCTCTTCTCAATTGGAGCTTCAATACTGATCAAAACGAAGTCCTCTCCAAAAGTCTTCTTAAACCTAAAGACTTCCTCGACACTTCTAATTCCGTCTACGACTACAACTCCACTCTCCTTTAAAACTTCTCTAATCTTGGGTATACATCTCTTCGCTATAGCATCCATTCCCTCTTTTTTTCTCAGTTCTGAAGCTATTTTTCCTAAATTTTCGTCAGTAGGCTCAAGATTTCTTTTCAAAGCCTCTTCTCTTACAACATCGCCCATTACAACTACAGGAATTCCTATTTCCTTCGCAACTTCACAGGCAGTACTCTTACCACTTAGAGGTAAACCAACAAAAGCGATTATCTTCATCTCTCCACCTCACATTTGCAATGGATTACCGAGTAGCAAGCTGCTGCCCTTCTGACTTCGATTTCAGGCTTTGAACTATACTTTATTTCGTATGCTTTCTCTGCTGGAAGAATTTCATCTAACTTTACTTCTCTGTTAGATGGAATATCCAACACTTTTACTTCTTCGCCATCTGATATAACGGCATAAACAGCGTTGACGATCCTTGCATATGATTTTACAAAATTCTCAACAGATGACATAGTTCTTGGAGATGTGAATTCAATACATACAAGTTTTCTATCCTTGAACTTCCCTATATAGCTACATTTAACCTTTATCTTTTCCTCTCCCAAATTCAAATAGATACCATTATCTTCTTCCAAATTGTATCCCTTTTCCCTAAGGGTTTCGAGTATCTTCATGCCTTTAATACTTTCCTCTTCCTATTAATCACGTTTTTGATTGCAGGGGTTATTATTGGCTTCTCCTTAATAAGTCCTTCTGGCTTGTAAACAAGTACTAGAAACATCAGAAGTCCAAACAGCATGTATTCAAGCCATACTGCTTCAAACGGAAGTCTTAAGAAAGACATAATCTCATGCTTGTATATCACAAGCAATATCTTTACAGTTACAAATGTCAAAGTCCCAACTGCAACGCCCTTATTGTTTCCAACACCACCAAGAAGAATTATTAAGAAAGGATAAAAAGTCCATTCAACTCTGGAAAAACTTAAAGCAATCACGTTAACTGAGTAGAGGGAATACAAAGCTCCAGATATAGATGCAATTGCCGAACCTAACGCTACAGTTTTAATCCTTAGAATCATAACGTCTTTTCCATAAGCTTTGACTACATCTTCATTCTCTCTCATAGCTCTCAAAACTCTACCGTATGGCGAATTTGAAATCCTTTCAACAATTAGATAAATCAGAAAAGCTAGCGTTAACGTTATAGCAACAAACACGCACGTTCTCAATTCTCCAGGAACAAAAGCTAAAATATCTGGTATCGAAACCCCGTAATATCCACCGATAATGTCTACATCGTAATTGCATACCATGTACGCCACTTCGCTTATTGCAAGCAGAGTAATTGCAAGGTAATCCTCTGAGAGTTTTGCACTTGGAAGTATAAAAAGTGCACCTGTAACCGCTCCTAAAATCGCAGCAATTAAAAGTGAGAGAATTAGTATTGCAATTCCGAAGAGTGGATTGCTCTTGATTATTTCGTTTGCGACCGTTTTAACTTCTGCACTTGCAGATATTATATCACCGCTAATCCCAAATGCCACCATGAGAATTCTGTTTACTATTCCTCCAACGGCTACTCCACCCATTAGGACTGCAAATGCTCTTCCAAAGTTTGGAATTCCAGCATATCCGTATTCCAAGTTTAAGCTCAGACAAACTATGAGATACAGTCCAAACCAAAGTGCTATGTTGAGTAGGATTTCTTCCATAGAATCCTCCTCCAGTTAATTCCAGTTAAACCTTTTGGAGCAAAGATTAAAGTTATAACTAGAACTACTAACGACACAACTCTGTTGTAAACGAGTAAACCAGTTCCAAACACTAATGATAAGGCATAAGTTAACAGCGATTCGGATAAACCAATTATATATCCACCTATTAAAGCGCCGTATATGCTTGCTAATCCACCAACGATACTCGCTGCAAATATCGAAACGATAATTATCGCTCCAGTGGCTGGAACTATTTCCTGTCTAAAAGGTAATAAAGTGCCAGCCATTGCTGCAAAAGCGCCAGATAAAAACCACGAGAACATCCTCGTATGTTCAACGTTAATACCCATAACTTCTGCTAAATCTGGGTTCTCCATTGAAGCTCTTAAAGCAATTCCAAAATTCGTCTTGTAGAGAAGTAAAAACAAAAACGCTAGAGACAAAACTATTACCACATAGGAAACGATCAGAATTGCAGAAGTTCCGAATATGTTGAAGTCATATGGAGTAAATATAAACTTCACGACAGATTTCTTCGTAATCTTACTTAAGTAATTGGAGTAAGCACCAATAGCTCCAAGGAGAATTAAATCTGCTGCAAGAGTTGCAATCATTAACATTACAACTGTTGCCTCTCTCCTTATAAGCGGTCTTAAAATCAGTGTATAGACTACTAAACCTAGAACACCTCCTAACAAAAAGGATATCGGAAGGCTTTGATACGGATGAATTCCAAGCAGTCTCAGCAATGTTAAGGACACGTAAGAACCGAACACAGCAAACGAGCCTTGAGCAAAATTGGGGACAGCTGTAGTTATATAAGTTAGAGTTAAGCCAATACTCAGTAATACTAAAAGGTTTGAGTATATCAATGCTCCCTCAACAACTGACACAAGTTGGTGTAAACAGAAAGTTTTTAAAAGTTTTATGTTCTTTATTTACACATGTCTAAGCGAGTATTACTACTTGTTGGAGTAATACTGCCAGTACTAGCGTTAACACTATGTACTCAACCACCACAAAAACCAAAAGAGATAGAGATTTCAACGGGCGTGTTAGTAGATCTTTCTGGGCCTCTTACAACCTATGGAAAAGATATAAAACTATGTGTTAATATCGCTGCAGACAAAATCAATAAATACTTCGAAGAGAAGGGTAAACCCTACCGAATGAAGTTATATGTAGAGGATACAAGAGTAGATCCAAAAATGGCATTAGAGAAACTTCAAGATTTATACGGTAAAGGTATAAAACTTATAATAGGTCCAATGGGTAGTGGAGAAGTAAAGAATATAAAAGATTTCGCTACAGCAAATAAAATCATAGTAATCTCCCCATCATCTACAGCACCACCGAAATATATCGGTGTTACAAAGCCAGAAGAAAAGAAGTATATATTTAGATTTGTAGCTACTGACGCCTTTCAAACAAAGGCAATTGCAAAAATTGCTAAAGACTTAGGAATTAAAGCTGTAGTTATAACATATATAGGAAACGCATGGGGTAAAGGTTTAAATGAATATGGAAAATTGGAATTCGAAAAGATGAATATAACTGTCATAGATAGTATAGAATACCCAGATCCACCACCAGCCGACTTTTCAGCATATATTGCAACATTAGAATCTAAAGTTAACGAATTATTGAAAACTTACAATTTAGATGAAGTTGCAGTAGTAGCCTTTAGTTATGAAGAAGTAGCTACGATGTTATCACAAATAAAAGAAGATTCAATATTGCTTAACGTGACTTGGATAGGTTGTGATGGTACAGCTAAGAGTTCTAAGGTTATAGAAGATGTGCCAGAAAAAGCTGAAAGAGTAGGACTTTATAGTACAGTCGCTGAAATGAAGGGTGAAGCATATGAAGAACTTAATAAAACATATTATGAAAGAGTAAAACAAGAACCCAAAGCATACGGACTAAATGCTTATGATGCAGCATGGGTAATAGCGTTAAGTTTTGCCGAAGTATACGATAAACTTGGTAAATATGATCCAGATGAAATGGCAAAAATGATACCCATTGTTTCTGAAAAATATAGTAAAGGAGAATACGGTGTTAAACCAGTTAGTGGCGATATAATACTAGATAAATATAACGATAGAATCGTTCCAGAATACAAGATATATAAAGTAGAGAATGGCACATGGGTCGAAGCAGGTACATGGTATTATGAAACGAATACAATTAGCTGGAGGTAATCTTTTAAAAACTCAAAACCTTTCCAAATTTTTTGATGGTCTAAAAGCATTAAATAAGGTCAACATCGAAGTATCGAAGAACAGCATTACTCTTGTAATAGGGCCAAACGGTAGCGGTAAGACTACACTGATAAACGTTATATCTGGCTTTTATAAAGCGGATGAGGGAAAAGTTTTCTTTGAGAATAAGGATATAACGAATAAACCTCCACATGAAATAAACAAACTTGGATTAGTCAGAACTTTCCAGATACCTCAACCGTTAAAAAAGCTTACAGTTCTTGAAAATCTGTTAGTAGCTGCTGAAAATCCGGGAGAAAAAATCTTGGGAAGTTTAAAAAGAGAATGGATCAAAAGAGAAGAGGAATTAGTTGAAAAAGCATTTAGAATACTTGAATTTCTAAAAATAGATCATCTATGGGATACTGAAGCTTACAAGCTTAGCGGTGGTCAATTAAAGCTATTAGAAGTTGCGAGGGCTTTAATGAGAGATGCGAAACTCATGGTAATGGATGAGCCAATCGCTGGAGTAAATCCGGTTTTAGCTGAAAATATACTCAGCAAATTGGTTGAGTTAAAGGAGAGGGGTGTAAGTTTTTTAATAGTTGAGCATAGATTAGATATAATTCTTAAATACGTTGACTACATATACGTAATGGCTAACGGTAGGGTTATCGCTGAAGGTCTTGAAGACGAAATACTTAATAATCCGAAAGTTGTGGAGGTGTATTTAGGTGCTACGCACGGAGAAGCTTAATGCTGGGTATAAGGAATTACACATATTGTTTGATGTAGATGCGAGTGTAAAACATAAGGGAATTACTACTATCGTTGGGCCAAATGGAAGTGGTAAAAGCACATTCTTAAAAGCCGTATTTGGTTTAGCAACGATTCATTCGGGTAAGATATATCTAAACGGAACGGACATAACAAACGTTCCTCCGCATGAGAAGACAAAACTGGGAATAGCATATTTGCCACAGACTGACAACGTATTCGTAAACTTAACCGTAGAGGAAAACCTAAAAATTGCCGCATACACTTTAAACAAAGATGAAGCAAAGGATAGGATTTCGATCGCATTAGATGCATTTCCTGAGCTTGAAAAATTCAAAAAGAGAAAAGCTGGAACTCTTAGCGGTGGAGAAAGACAGTTCTTAGCTATTGCTACGGCATTAGTGAGAAAAGCAGAGGTTTTAATGCTGGATGAACCAACTGCTCAACTTTCACCGAAGCTTGCAGAACTCATGTTCAACAGAATAGTTGACTTAAGGGATAGATACAATTTAACAGTGGTTTTAGTTGAGCAGAACGTCCAAAGAGCTTTAGAAATCAGTGATAAAGCTTATCTGCTTGTTAGCGGTAGAGTTGCATTTGAAGGTAGAGCTGATGAACTGCTTGAGCACGAAAAATTCGAAAAGCTTTGTATGGGAATTATCGACTAAACTTCAACATCGTAACCAGCAGCTACGAGCATACTGATTAGGTATTCTCTGTTGTTAACGTATTTCTTTTCTCTAAACAAGGGCTTGCAATCCTTAATATCTTTTTCACCGTTGAGTAGTTTTACTGCAAAAGCCATACAAGTAGATTCACCACATTCTTTGCAGTTTGTTTTAGGCAAATAGTTGTAAACGTCAATAGGTGTTAGCACAGTTTTTTCTGGCTGTTTACTTAAATCTATTTGATCTCTCTTTTCCCAAGCTTCTTTAGCTTTATCTTCGATCTCTTTTAATATCTGCATAGCTTCATCTTTATCCTTAATCTGAGTCATTGCAACAAAACCGTCTTTGTGAATGGTAATTATCCTATAACCCTTTTTGAAGGTAATCCATTTCTCTTTTTCATTGTAAGAAGCGTTAGGAATTATTCTGGCAAGATACGGCATAATTTCATTGAAGTTTTCCACATCGATTTTCCCTATAACTCTAATCTTGTTTGGATCTGCTATACATGGTAGTATCTCCTTTATTTCCATAAGCTATTTCTTAATTTAAACCTATATTAGATTTTCGGTTTATTTTTTAAACAAATTAACCTTTTTGATACGTAAATTTTAAAGAATATTATTGTGTACTATGTTCGTTATGAGTATAATCGATGAAAAGGATAGGAAGATAATTGCGATACTTCAAAGAGAAGGTAAGGCCACTCTTTCAAAAATAGCTGAAGAAGTAGGTCTATCTGCAATGGGTGTAAAAAAAAGACTTAGTAAACTTGAAGAAAAAGGTTTAAAGTTAAAAGCGCTGTTAGATGTCGAAAAGCTGAAGATAATAACTGCTATAGTCGCTATGGAAGTAGAAAGCTCTGAAGCATTAGAGAAGATAATAGAGAAGTTTAAAGATTGTCCAAGGATAATAAAATTCTTTGTTACAACTGGTGGATACAATCTATTTGCGTTGATCTTTGCTGAGGATTTCTATTCTTTGGAGAGTGTAAGTCTCGAAAAGTGTTCCTTGAGAGCACAGCCGGGGATAAGGAGATTTGAGATATATCCAGTCCAAGAAATGTATTATGACAGCTACTTAGACGTGAAAGTAGTTGCAGATAAAAACAGGGAGATAGCACCATGCGGAGTTCACTGTGGATCTTGTAGAAGGTATGAACAAAACAGATGTCTAGGTTGTCCAGCAACTAAGTTCTATAAAGGGATGTTATAGACAGTAACTTTAAAATTTGGAAAGCGTATTGCTTTGTCGAACAATTTTCAAAAAGAGCTGTATAATTGCTCTAATCTCATGATGAAAAAGAGGAGCTCTAATCTATTTAAAAGGGGGTTAGCAACCTAATCTTCGGATATTTTTTGATAAAGCAAAAGCGTGTATATCAAGTTCTTGCATAAAATATAATATTTTAAAATTTTTATATTGAAAAAGTCGTAAATTCAATCGAATTGAATTTGAATATAAACTCATCCATCAAATCAGCAAAATATATAAAATTTAAGTAACTAAAATTTTGCGAGCGTAGTTTTTTCCCGTTTCATATAGTATAAAATTTAAACCAAAAAATTTTAATACATTTAATTTCTAAACTATTGTCGGAGAGGTGATGAAAGATGCTTACATTCGTTCAAGCCGCTATAGCCTTGTTAATAACTGGTTTAGGTGTAGGATTTGCAAGTGGTTTGCTTGGAGTTGGCGGGTGTTTTATAATGATTCCAGTTCAGTACTTTGTTTACACTGGTATGGGAATGGATCCCGCCACAGCTACAATGATTGCATTTGGGACAAATCTTCTCGTAGTATTTCCGACTGCTTTGAGCGGAGCTTATGCACATACAAAAAGAGGTTTCGTTAATTGGAAAGCGGCAGTAGTACTTGGAATTACTGGAGCTATTGGTGCAATGATTGGTTCAACGATTGCTGCAATGACTCCGAAGTATATCCTAAGGATTATTTTTGGTTTGGCAGTCATAGGTGGAGCTATTAGAATGCTAACTGCAAAACCCCCAGAAGAAACTGGTAAAAAACCAGTCGAAAATCCTCTTGTTTGGGCTGCATGGGGATTTCCACTTGGAATTGTTACTGGAATTATCGGAATCGGTGGCGGAGTTCTAATGGTTCCAGTAATGGTAGTAGCTCTTTCATTTGGAATACACTTAGCAGTTGGAACATCAACAGCTCTAATGGTTTTCACGAGTTTAGGAGGAGTTTTTGGCTACATATACAACGGTTTAAAAGCTGGATACCTAGGAGTATATCCAATCGGACACTTGATAGGCTATATCAACATCGAGTCTTGGTTACTTCTTGCTGCAACGAGTGTTCCAATGGCTCAAATCGGTGCAAGAACTGCTCATAGACTTCCAGCAAGGAAACTCAGATACATATTCATAGCAGTAATGCTGTATATGGGCTGGAAGATGATTGAATCTGGATTAGGATTAAAATTACCAGTGTAAATTAATTTTTTTTAATTCGAAGCTCTGCTTTAAACATCTTCCAGTTTAAGGTAAAGTGGATTACTGCTACTACTATTAATGCTATACCAATGTAAAAGTGATAATCCTTCCAAACATGTCTTTCTAAACCAAATACTACAATTTCAGAACCTCTATGCCTCCAGCCTCCACCACTAATGTAAAGAATTAGCCCACTTATTAATTGAAATAAGCCAAGAACAATCAATGCAAACACTGTAGCAATCTTTGAAGTCTTCATGGATACCATAGTTCATAAATAGATATTAAATGTTATGTGTCGATATTCCATTCTCTCCTCAAAAAAGGATTGTGACGTCATCAACAATGTTGCATCACTACCTTTCAAGGTTTTTAAAATCAAATGAATGTTACTTAAATCGAACGAACACTACAACCACCTAATCTGGATTTTGTTGTGATACGATGTATTTCGGATTTTAAAGAAATAATCCATTTTTTCTGCAAGATTTTTCAATGTTTTAACGAATATGTAATCTGGAATAAATAATTTATAATTTCAAAACTCCGGCTAAAAGACTATTTTTTTCTTTTAAGTTTTGAAAAAGAAAAAGCCCAATAAATCAAAAAAATTAATTGGTTGTTGTGAGCGATTTAAAATATTTTCATCAACATCATCACCATTTAATTTTTTGGAATAACTTCTCTTATCGCCCCTTAAAAAGCTTAAGCAAAGTAAAGTTAAAAGGCTCACAAAACATATAAAATTATATTTATAATTTTATACTTTTTCTATAATTGAATTGACCAAGACTAATAAAGCAAATCGAAACATTTAAAAGCATTTATAAAGTAGATGTACTTGAACAAACTGTTCTGAAGTGATGAAGCCATGATTGAGGATAAGATATATAAAGGTACGACAACGGTCGGACTTGTCTGTAAGGATGGAGTAGTAGTTGCTACTGAAAAAAGAGCTACTATGGGAAATCTAATAGCGAGTAGAAGAGCCAAAAAGATTTATCAAGTTGCTGACAGGGTTGCAATGACCACTGCTGGCAGTGTTGGAGATGCACAGTACCTTGCAAGAATTATAAAGGCTGAAGCAAACCTATATGAAATAAGGAAGGAAAGACCCGTAACTGTAAAAGCTATTGCAACGCTTACATCAAACATCTTAAACTCCTACAGATTCTTCCCGTATTTGGTTCAACTCTTAATCGGTGGCGTGGATTACGAGGGTTGTAGCATATACTCAATAGATCCAATCGGTGGAGCTATAGAAGAAAAAGACATAGTTGCAACTGGTTCAGGAAGTTTTACGGCTTACGGTGTCCTTGAAGATAGATTTTCACCCGATATGAACGTTGATGATGCTGTGGAGTTAGCAGTTAGAGCGATATACTCCGCTATGAAAAGAGATTCCGCATCTGGGGATGGGATAGATGTCGTAAAGATTACTGAAAAGGAATACTATCAATTCAAACCTGAGGAAATTGAGGAAATTATTTCGAAGTTTAAGAAGTAGATGGTTAGGATTTTAGATGAAATAAAAAAGAAGGTAAAGGAAAGTGTTCCACCTAGTGTAAAAATTAAAAATGTAGAATTCGAGGGACCAACCTTAGTTATCTATGTCGAAAACCCTCAAGAACTAGCAGAGATCGATATAGTAAAGAAGCTGGCTAAAGAGCTCAGAAAAAGGATCATCATTAGACCAGATCCCAAATGTCTAAAACCACCAGAAGAAGCAAAGCAAAAGATCTTAGAGATAGTACCAGAGGATGCAAGGATTACAAACATATACTTCGATGAAGAGAACGGAGAAGTAATAATAGAAGCAGAGAAGCCAGGAGTGGTCATCGGAAAGGGAGGTACAACCTTTAGAGAGATAATGAAAGAAGTCGGATGGAGCCCAAGAGTCGTAAGAACACCACCGGTTAAATCGAAGACTATTGAAAGCATAAGAAGCTATCTGATGAGTGTAAAGGACGAGAGAAAAGAAATACTTAGAAGAATTGGTGAAAGAATACATCGAGGCATAATTCATGAAGACAAATGGGTTAGAGTTACGTTTTTAGGAGGTTCGAGAGAAGTTGGAAGGAGTTGCTATTTACTACAAACTCCAGAGAGCAAGATAATGATAGACTGCGGAGTAAACGTCAGCAATATAAACAGTACTCCATATCTCTACGTTCCAGAAGTTCAGCCTCTAGATAGCATAGATGCAGTAGTCATTACTCATGCACACTTAGATCACTGCGGACTCGTTCCTATACTTTACAAATACGGATACAAGGGCCCGATATATTTAACACCACCTACAAGGGATTTAATGGTTTTACTGCTGTTGGATTTCATAGAAGTCGCTACGAGGGAAGGTTCTCAAGTTCCATACAACTCTTCACTGATTAGGGAGGCGTTGAAGCATACGATAACTCTCGATTACGGTGTTGTTACAGACATAAGTCCAGATGTAAGGTTAACATTTTACAACGCTGGACACATATTGGGCTCAGCAATTGCTCACTTTCACATCGGTGAAGGTTTGTACAACATAGCATTTACGGGTGATTTCAAGTTTGAGAGGACTAAGCTTTTCGATAGGGCTGCAACTAACTTCCCAAGATTAGAAGCTTTAGTCATGGAAGCCACTTACGGTGGTAGCCAAGACTTTCAACCTTCAAGGAAAGAAGCAGAGGAAAAACTCATAGAAATAATAAATCAAACGATTGACAGAGGTGGAAAAGTTTTAATTCCAACTTTTGCTGTAGGTAGAAGCCAAGAGGTTATGATAGTTCTTGAGGAAGCGATAAGAAACAAGAAAATTCCAGATGTTCCAGTTTATTTGGATGGGATGATTTATGAAGCTACAGCGATACACACAGCCTATCCAGAATACCTAAATGCGCATCTCAGAGATCTGATATTCTACCATGGAATAAATCCGTTTATAAGCGAAAACTTTGTTAGAGTCGATTCCGTTTCGAAAAGAGAAGAGGTTATAAACGAGTCCTCGCCTTCAATAGTTTTAGCAACGTCGGGCATGTTAAACGGTGGGCCAGTAATGGAATACTTCAAACACTTCGCTGGAGATGAGAAAAATACGATAATATTTGTAGGCTATCAGGCTGAAGGAACACTCGGTAGGAAAGTACAAAAGGGTTGGAAAGAGATACCGTTTCCAGTAGATGGTAGAAGAGAAGTAATAGAGGTCAAGATGAGAGTTGAAACAGTCGATGGTTTCTCTGGACATTCAGATAGGAGACAACTTATGAATTACGTTAAGTACTTGAATCCAAAACCCGAGAAGATAATAACCGTTCACGGAGATGAAGGTAAAT
>Ga0190326_1000005_pt1 | contig 38227 bp, 40 predicted proteins | sample 4870111112_MG_FD_165049 | JGI IMG/M metagenome (GOLD analysis project Ga0190326, IMG submission 165049) | Hydrothermal vent sediment bacterial communities from Southern Trench, Guaymas Basin, Mexico - 4870-11-11-12_MG | ecosystem: Environmental > Aquatic > Marine > Hydrothermal vents > Sediment ... | reverse complement strand
GTAATTGTTATATCACCCAAGCTATCGACAAGCATTTTGTCCATCCCTTTTGGTCCAAGAGTACTCCTAACTGCTTCTGCAATTACTCTAGCAGCCATTATGTTCATCCTTTGCGCATCTCTCCCAACCGTCCTCTGTGTCCCCTCCTTCAATATCAATACAGGTGTCCCTTGAAGCACAGCCACACTACCACCTCCAACTTGCAATTTTTGGTGGATTGGTATTTCTATATAAAACTTTCGGCAGTAGTTTTTAAATCAATTGCATAAACGGTGTGACGTTTGAAGCTATACGATAAGAGTTCAAAAAACCTGATTGGAAAGTTAAAGGTCGTTTGGTTTAGTAGCTTTACTTCACTACTCTTATGTTTAGTATTCGATTTTGTAGGTGGTACCTTCTTAGGGGTATACTTTGAAAAGATAATGGTAAGTTATCCGTTGATCTTAGTGATTCTACCAGGATTAATGGGCTTACGAGGTAATATATTCGGTGCGATGGCTTCAAGGTTTACAACCGCTTTGTACATGGGTGAGATGGAACCGAAATTAACAGATGAAAACGTTATTAGGGGAATTTTGATAAGTGTTCTACTTTCAATTATACCGATACTAATACTTTGGACTGCTGGAGTCATCAGACTGGATAATCTATCTTCTTCAGTGCTCATACTTTTAATAGTCATTTCATCAACAATTCTCGTCAGCCTTTTACTCGGATTTTCGACTGCTGTTGTCACAATAGAACCTTTTAAAAGAGATTTAGACCCAGATATGATTGCTGCCCCACTCGTAACTACTATTTCAGATGTTTTAACTATTCCGATGTTAATAGCGTTTGTATTGTTTTATGAGATCAACTACTTTGCGTTTTACTTATCTTCGATGTTACTTATATCAGTTGTTCTTGTCTTTTTTGCAAAGATAAGATTTAGATCAAGAGATAGGAGGATATTTTTTGAGATTTTAGGAGTTTTAACAGTTCTCGCTGTAGTTGAATCTATAACTGGTAACATTCTCGAATATCACAGTAAGATAGTGTATACTTCGGCGATTTTCAGTATAATATATCCAGCGATTTTAGATTCCCTTGGAAACTACGGAGCTATAGTTGCATCTAAAACCTCTACAAATCTACACCTAGGAGCGATAAAGGGTTTCCTTGATAGAGATATTCTCTTAGAAGTGTTCTCTCTGTTTACAACTTCGTTTTTTATAGCCTTTTTCATGAACTTAATCGGTGTATTGATAACATTAAAACTCACCAATAGATACGTAGGGATCTTAATACCCTTTATAATTACATTTCCAGTCGTAACGGTTTTAGTAATGCTCTTAGCAAGTGCTTTTGCAGTGATATTTCACAGATTTAACCTCGATCCAGATAACGTTACAGTTCCAGTTATAACAACCGTTGCAGATCTAATAGGAACAGTCTTCACTGTGTCGATGGCAAAGTTAATATAGTTGTTTATCGACTTTGCAAAACTTGGGGTGATATCGTGTTAGATGTCGTGAAAGAAAAAGCTATAGAGCTTGCGGATGCGATAAAACAGTTGGATGAATACAAGGAATTCTTAGAAACTGAGAAATTGCTAAACGCAGATGAAATAGCTCAACAGATGATTGCAGAATTCCAGAAAAAGCAACAGGATTTCGTTACAAAGCAGTTGTCTGGTGAGTTTGATCAAGATCTACTCAACGAGTTGACAAATCTACAGTCTAAGTTGAATTCAAGAGAAAGTGTTGTGAGGTTTATAGAGTCTTACAACAGACTACTTGCAGTTATTGGAGAGATATTAGATCTTATAAGTGAGAGAATACAGCTTGATTTAGCTGAAGTGTACAGAAAGTAAATTAAGTTTAATCCTTCTTTTCTTTTTTATGAGATTTGGAACGGCGGGTATTCCACATTCTGCAAAGAAAAAGACAACAGTAGACGGTATTCTTGAAATAAGAAGATTAGGTTTAGATGCACTAGAAGTTCAATTTGTAAGGGGTATTAAAATTGGTGAAGACTATGCAAAAGTTGTTGGAGAAGTAGCAGATAAAAATGGAGTAACTCTAAGTGTTCATGCACCATATTATATAAATTTGAATTCTACAGATAAGGAAAAGCTTAAAAATAGCATTGATAGACTTGTGAAGACTTGCAAGATTGCAAAGATAATGAATGCCAGAAACGTAGTGTTTCATCCCGCATACTATGGAAAACTATCAAAAGAAACAACATATAAGAACGTTTTGAACGCATTAAAAATTGTTTTAGATGAAATCGATAGAGAAATCATTCTAAGACCAGAAACAACTGGAAAACCTTCTCAATTTGGAGATTTGGACGAGGTAATAAGATTATCAAGTGAACTCGATAACGTGTTGCCATGTATAGATTTTAGCCACATTCATGCAAGATACAGAGCTTACAACAGCTATGAGGAATTTTCAGAAATACTTGAAAGAATTGAAAAAGAACTCGGAACTGAAGCAATTAAAGACATGCACATACACTTAAGTGGTATAGAGTATACCCTTAAAGGAGAAAAGAGACATCTAAACTTAAAGGAATCAGATATGAGGTATGAAGAGCTATTAAAAGCTTTAGTAGATTACGATGTTAATGGAACTGTAATATGTGAAAGTCCAAACTTGGAAGAGGATGCGATTTTACTAAAAAATACATATTTTAAAATCTTAAAAAATTTATAAGTCCTTGGACAACTTTAATCGATGATAGACGATTTGCCAACCCTTGACGATGTAGAATACTCTAAGAAGTCTGTTATCATGAGAATAGACATAAACTCTCCAATTGTAGGATCAAAAATCCTAGATATCACAAGATTTGAGAGCCACATACCAACGATAAGAGAACTAGAAGACTCCAAATTGGTTTTACTCGCACATCAAAGCAGACCTGGAAAAAGTGATTTTACAACGCTCGAAAGTCATGCAGAAATACTATCAAAACTACTCGGAAAGAACGTTGAATACATAGATGAGATATTCAGTAAAAGAGTAATAGAAAAGATAAAAGAAATGGACATTGGAGATATAATCCTACTTGAAAACGTTAGATTCTACTCAGAGGAACAACTAAAGAGATCTGCAGAAGAACACGCAGAATCTCATTTGGTCAGAAGACTTAAACCGTATTTCGACCTGTTCGTTAACGATGCGTTTTCAGCGTGTCACAGAACACATGCATCGATAGTTGGTTTTGTTCCAGTACTTCCATCTGTTGTCGGCAGATTAATTGAAAAAGAATTGACAGCTTTAAATTACGCTTTAAGGGGTGAAGGTAAAAAACTGTTTATACTAGGCGGAACGAAAATTGACGATTCCGTTAAAGTTCTAAAAAACGTTCTTCAAAATGAAATTGCCGAAAAAGTCATTCTAACCGGTGTCGTAGCGAACTACTTTTTAATGCTCGCTGGATTTGACATCGGCGAGGAAAACAGAAGAGTTGTTGAGAGTAACAAAGGAGATTTAAGGGATGAAGAGATAAAGGCTATATTTGAAAAGTACAGAGATAAGATAATTTTACCAATAGATTTAGGTGTTGAAAAAGAGGGAATTAGGAAGGATGTAAGCCTAAAGGACTTCGATGGAAAGAGTAAGATAATGGATATCGGAATAGAAACTGTAAGTATGCTATCTGAATTGATTCCAGAGTTTGATATAGTAGTTATAAATGGCCCAGCAGGAGTTTTTGAAGATGAGAGATTCTCTTTAGGAACTTATGAAATACTCAAAGCAGTAGCGAAGGCTGGATACTCAGTAGTCGGTGGTGGTCATATAGCTTCCGCTACAAGAATGTTTGGCTTGGAATCTAAGATGAGTCATGTATCAGTAGCAGGAGGTGCTTGCATAAGATATCTAAGTGGGGAAAAACTACCAGCACTTGAGATTATTAAGGAATATTGGAAAAAGAAGTGGAAATTCGAGTTCTGAATTTAAGGCAAACCTAAAGAATTATTTCGAAATCCTTATATATGCTTCCCCTAACTTTAACAAAGGAGGTGAACAAATGTCAGAAACACCTCTAGTTGATGAATTAGAAAAAGGGCCTTGGCCCAGTTTTGTCAAAGAAATCAAGAAAACCGCTGAAATGATGGAAAAACTTGCGAAGGAAGGTAAAGACATAAAAATGCCGACAGCTGCAAGAGGTCTGCTTAAACAGCTTGAGAGATCTTATAAAGACAAAGTTACCCACTGGAAACACGGTGGTATTGTTTCTGTAGTTGGTTACGGTGGTGGAGTCATAGGAAGGTATTCAGATTTAGGTGCTGAAATTCCCGAAATTGAGCACTTTCATACAATGCGTGTAAACATGCCCGCTGGTTGGTTCTACTCAACTAAGGCATTAAGAGGTATATGTGACGTATGGGAGAAGTGGGGTTCTGGATTAACGAACTTCCATGGATCTACCGGTGATATAATCCTACTGGGAACGAGAAGTGAATATCTACAGCCATGCTTTGAAGATTTAGGTAAGCTTGAAATCCCATTTGACTTGGGAGGAAGTGGTTCTGCTTTAAGAACGCCTTCAGCTTGTATGGGGCCAGCTTTGTGTGAATGGGCTTGTTATGATACACTTGAGATCTGCTACAAAGTTACAATGAAGTATCAAGACGAACTACACAGACCGATGTGGCCATATAAATTCAAGTTCAAGTTCTCCGGATGTCCAAACGACTGTGTAGCGGCAAAACTTAGAGCTGACTTCTCAGTAGTTGGAACTTGGAAAGATGAAATAAAAATCGATCAGGAAGCTGTTAGAGAGTATGCAAAATGGATGGATATAGAGAATGAAGTTGTAAAGCTCTGTCCAACTGGTGCAATCAAATGGGATGGAAAAGAGTTGACGATCGATAACAAGAACTGTGTTAGGTGCATGCACTGCATAAACAAGATGCCAAAAGCTTTGAGGCCAGGAGATGAGAGAGGTGCTACATTCCTAATTGGTGGTAAGGCGCCATTCGTTGAAGGAGCTGTTGCAAGTTGGGTAATCGTTCCATGGGTTCCGGCTGATAAGATATTCGATGAACTATGTGAAATAGCTGAAAAAATATGGGAATGGTGGGATGAAGAAGGTAAATACAGAGAAAGAGTTGCAGAGCTTATATGGAGAAAGGGAATGAGAGAATTCCTAAAAGTCATCGGAAAGGATGCTGATGTTAGAATGGTTAAAGCTCCTAGAAACAATCCGTTCATGTACTTCAGCAAGAAGGAACTTGTTAGATCAAAGGTCGTTGAAGAGTTGGAGAAGAGAGGATGGGTTGAGGAGTAGTGAGGTGGTAAAATGGCTAAGACTGATTTTGGCCCACCGTATTTTAGAGATTTACTACATCCAGTAATTAAGAAGAACTACGGAAAGTGGAAGTATCACGAAGTTATAAGACCAGGTGTCATAAAGAGGGTTTCAGAAGATGGTGATGAGTTATACGTTGTAAGGTTTGGAAGTCCAAGATTGCTAAGTATTTACACCGTTAGAGAGCTCTGTGATATAGCGGATAAATACTCTGATGGATATCTAAGATGGACAAGCAGGCATAACATCGAATTCTTCTTAACTGATAAGGATAAGATAGATGAACTTATAAAAGAAGTCGAACAAAAACTGGGATTCCCATGTGGTGGTACATGGGATACACCAAAGGGCGAATACGGTTTATCCAACATTATACACACACAGGGATGGATTCACTGCCATACACCAGCTATTGATGCTTCAGGTATCGTTAAGGCTATAATGGATGAACTATACGAGTACTTTGTAGATCACAAGCTTCCAGCTTTATGCAGAATTAGCCTTGCTTGCTGTGGAAACATGTGTGGTGCTGTTCATGCATCAGATATTGCTATTGTTGGAATTCATAGGACGCCACCACTGGTAGATGACGATGCTGTAAGGAGAACTTGTGAGATTCCATCAACTGTAGCTGGATGTCCAGCAGGAGCTATAAGACCAGATATGAAGAGAAAGACTGTCGTAGTTGATTTCAGTAAGTGCATGTACTGCGGAAACTGTTATACCATCTGCCCAGGTATGCCACTGTTTGATCCAGAAAACGATGGTGCAGCGATTGTAGTCGGTGGAAAGATTTCAGATGCCAGACATCCACCAGAGTTCTCTAAAGTAGTAGTGCCATGGGTTCCAAATGAACCGCCAAGATGGCCAACGTTAGTTGGCTATATAAAGAAGATACTTGAAACATGGGCAGCACATGCTAACAAGCACGAGAGAATTGCAGAGTGGGTTGAAAGAATTGGATGGGAAAGGTTCTTTGAACTAACTGGCTTAGAGTTTACAGTTCACCTAATTGACGACTACAGAGTTACTCCATACTTCTATGCATCTTACAGAACAACAACACAGTTTAGATGGTAAAGTTTAACTACACCTTTTACATACTTTTTTATGGTGGTAAACATGGAGTATACTGAAGAGGAAAAACAGAAGGTTCTTGAAGTTCTTGGGAAAAAGACTTGGAAGTACTCTGAGTTAGCCAAAGTTTTAAGAATGGACAAAAAGAAAGTTGTAAAGATCGTACAAGACTTAATTGAGGAAGGTAAAGCTGCTTATTGGTCAACTGGTTCTACTACTCTTGTAACTAGTAAAGAGCACATGGAAGAACTTGAAAGACAAAGAGCTGGAGGTTAATCCTTTCATATTTTTTAATGCTTTGTCGAACGATTTTCAAAAATTGCTTCAATTTCTAATCCATAAGATAGGTTAGCTACCTTAAAATGAAAACTGTTTTTAAAAAACACTTTTTTCGTAATCCAGTTTTCTTCCTTGAAGTTTCAAGGGTTATTTATAAGATTAGCAAAGCAGTAATACCCCAGCAGATTTTTCAGAACATAGTTTTGGAATCAAATTTTATGCAAAATTTTCAATTTAAAGATACAGATATACTGTTCAACGAAAAGAGAGCCTTAGAAAGGGTAATCAAATCAAAAATTGTAAACACTTTTGAATACAGATCGTGCAATGAAATCGGATTAAATATATATCCCTACATATATTTTTTAAATAGAATTTTGAAAGAGCCTAGATTTTTGCCAAATTTAGTATTTTTCGTTTCTAAGGGTTACAAATTATCAAAGCTTGAAAGATTTGAAAAAAAGGCTTTAAATGGTCAATACGAGAAGTATAAAAAGAAAATCATTGAGTTAGAAGGAAAAATCCTTGGATATCCAAGGTGTTGCATCAATAGTTTTATAGAAAGTAAGTTTTCAGATGTTTCGGCTGAGACACGCCTCATAATAGAATGCTACGAGAATGGATTGTTTGAAGATCTTCTAAAGGCCTTTGAAAAATCTGAAATAGTGCCTTATTACGCTTTTTTCACATCAAATTTCTATCCTTGTAGTATCGATTGCAAGAGAGCTAAAAGAATTGGTAAAAGATTGGATAAACACTTAAAGGAATATTCAAATGCATTCAGACTCAGAACTATGATTAACTTGTTCTATTATCTCGTTATTGCTTACAAGATGTACAAATATGATGAAAAATATAAAAATTTATTTAAAGGGCTTTTTTCAAAGATTGGAAATAGTTGGTTAGAAGTGTTCGAAAAATCTGAGAGATCTATTGTAAATCTAACAGATTTCACGAATACATTTATTTTGAGAGTTCTTAACAAAAATCAAAAAGATTAAATACTTTCAGTAGTCCTACCGATGATCTGGAGGTGGTATACATGGTCGAGATTAAAGTGGATCGTGACAAATGTGTCGGCTGCGGAGAATGTGTTTCTGTATGCCCAGCTGGAGTGTACGAACTAGATGATGAAGGAAAGAGCTATCCAGCTCATCCAGAAGAGTGTCAAGAGTGTTGCTCTTGCGTAGAGGTTTGTCCAGAAGGGGCTATAAGTGTAGACGTTTGTGAGTAATTACTTTTTCAATTTTTTCAAGTATTTCATTTATACCCTCTCCAGTTACTACTGAAAAAGCGGGTTTGTCTCTCTTGTTGTGTAAGTCTGCTTTACTGTAAACTTCTAAAACGGGTTTGTCAAAAGTAGCTTTAACCTCTTCAAGGAGAGATAACTGATTTTCTATTGCATATCCACAAGTTTCAGTGGGATCGATTATAAACAGTATTACATCTGCTAAATACTTCAAGCATAGAATTGCCCTCTTTTCAATTTTATTCCTTTTGTGAATTGGTCTATCAAGTAATCCGGGCGTATCAATTATCTGAATTCTTCCATTCTTCTCTATATATCCAACACTAATCTTTTTAGTTGTAAAAGGATAACTTGCGATTTCCGGCTTAACTGAAGAAACAAATGCGACAAAACTTGACTTTCCAACGTTTGGATAACCAGCAACTACAACAGTTGGAATATCTTGCAGAGATGGAATTTCTCTTAATTTATTCTTTGCATCGTTTAAAAATCTTAGCTCCTCATCTATCTGCTCTACAATCGATGCAACTCTTCCGTATGTGGATTTTATTACTACATCGGGCTTTTTTCCCTTTTTTATTTCAGATATACCTTTTGAAATGACTTTTTGAATCATCTCATTTGCCCATTTTAAAGCGGCAAGTGATTTCTTAAGCTTAGGAATTCCAACGAGTAAATCTATCATCTCTTTGTAAAACTCTGGTAAATTATCATAACTCGGATGAGATTTGATAATCTTGTCAAAGTAGGACGATAAAACGTTTGACACGGTTGCGAGTTTGTTTATAGCTCGCTCTCTTGGATTTCTACTACTAATCTTTGATGCCCTTCTAAACGCCTTATCTATTAATTCTTCAGCAGTTAAAACCGTTGGAAGCTTCTTCGCATCAAACATATCAAATCACGTTTTCTATCTTTTCAGCTAAACTCTTTAGATTAGTTGAGTAATTCTTAAGTGATTCCCTTAGATCTTGCAATGCGATTTCTATAAATAGGTTTCTTAAGATTCTGCTTATCTCCGAATAGTCTCCCTTTAATACGAGAATTCCATTTCTTTTAGCAAGATTTAGTGCAGCTTCATTAAACTCCTTGCAGACAACTATTTTCAAGTGGGGTTTTACGTCTAAATTTGAAACCTTTTCAACCTCTGATTCATCAATCCTATTCGAATAAGATACCAAGATTGTGAAATCGTTTTCAAGAATTTTCTTATAGGCAAGAACAGAACCCATATATTCCTTAACTTCAAATCCCATATTCGTTAAGGCACTTGAAATTTCATTAATTATTTCTGCATCTAACTTGCTAAAACATTCTACAAACTCTCTTTCAAATATCGGTGCTGGAATGATGTAATCCTTAATGTAAACACCAGAATTTTTTAAGCATTCCCTGAGTTTTGAATACTCTTTACCCCAGATTTGCAGATTTAAGTAGTTCTTTGCATTGTAAAGCGGTAGATATACTGAACCAACATACGTTGAATCCGTTGCAATTAGTTGTGCAACATCTATTATCTTCCTTGCAATATCGAAGACGTCGTAACCACTTATTTTTCCAACTAAAGCAGACTTGTTAACGAATTTTAGATACGAACTTTTGAATCTATCGTAGTGATCCCTTTCTATTTCGTCCAATACACTTTTATCATCTGAAAATCTGTTAGCACATTCCAAGAAATCTCTTGCAGTCTTATAAGCCTCTTCAAATTCTTCACCTTTAACGAATCTACCAAGAGTTTCCTCTATATCTTTATAAAACCATTCGGGAATTTCTTCTTTCCACCAATCGCTAACACAAAACCTTGCATAGAGTAGTGCTATATATGCTCCAAGGGTCTTTGCATCGTTTTCCAACCACTCACTCTTAAACCATTCGACATTTGACATTAAAAAGATTAGAGTGTTTAAGGTTTAAAAACTCATACCTTTAAGAACGATATTCTCGTAGTCTCTTTCAACTTCCTTTAAAAACTCATCCGGTTTTATATCTCTTGCATAAGCTAAAAGTGTTAAACCGCCAATCCCAACACCTTCTTTAATAAATCCCTCATCATAAGCCCTTAAACCCGAATACTTGGATTTTCCAAGCATTGGATCTGCAGCTACTACTGGATATGGTGATATGCTCAAATCTGCATTCTTGTCTTTAACTATGTAACTTGTCGTAGCAATTATCGCTTTACATTTACCAATTCTTGAAATCAGATTAGCTATAGCAACCATCTGAGTACCCCCAGCTAGTACAACTGGCTTTTCACTTCCGATTGCAATCGAAGCAACTCCAACCATTACGGGATCTCCAACCGCAGACACTACTTCAAACGGATCTTCACTCTCAACTCTTTTGACGGCGTTTTCAATTACTTTAAGCTTTAAATCAATTGGATTGTTTGGCATACTTGACGAAACTGCAGGTTTAAGCCCTAATGCTTTTAAGACGGCTGCAGCGGTAGTAGTTCCTGCTGGAATACTCTCACCGATTATCAAAACGTCTACAAGCTTTGAAATCTGTTTTCCAAATAATTTACCTCTTTCAAATACTTCTTTAACCCTTTCGATATCCATAGCTCTCCTCTCGTTTATGTTTTCCCCAACGGGAGCGTTAAGTGAAATGTATGGAAGTTTTGGCTTAATCATCAAACCAGAATCGACTACGAATATCGGAATTCCTGTAAGTCTTAAAGCCGTATAAGATATTAACGCTGGAGTAGGTTTTCCATCTGGAGTTACTGGAATTCCATCTATAGATAAGCATTTGCCATAATATAGAAGTTCTGCATCAGCTGGAGGTGTATACTTTATAAGCTCGGGATTTGCACCAGCTACAGTAATTCCAGATATTTCTGCAGTTTTTGTGTTACCTATAACGAGAACATAAGCCACATTTCCTTTTAACAGTTCTAAGAATTCGTCAGCATTGCCTTTTACCGTTTCAATCATAGTTTGCAATTACATAGCGGAAATATATGCTTTACCATTTTGTTTGATTTGAAGTAAAACGAAATAGATAAAGAAGCTCTAACGTTTCGTATTGGTTGGCGATGAAAACTTATCCTAAGTTTTTTATGATGACTGAAATCAATCGTTTACGATTTAGAATACTAAAAATTCAAAGCTATATTTCGCCGTGTGGCGTTAGTAGGAGATATTTCAGAACGTAGAAAAATCGAAGATTGTATAGATTGCCCATTACATCATGTCCAGTTGAGATCTATGCTAAAAATGTTTAAGAATTAGTTTTACAAAAAAAAACTCGCTGAACACGCATTCAAGATCATAGCAAGAGGAGACATAAAATATGTTATAAAATTTGATTTTTATTACTTATACAAAAATACAAAAAACAAAGTAAGTAACTCTTCGCTTTAATAACTCCTAAAAACTTATCCGTTTTTAGCCTTAATTATGAAATATCTGTGAATTAGATTTATAATTAAAATATAAAAATTCAACTTAATAACTTTTTATAGATGTGATACTTTCTAAACAATGTTTCAATATCGTGGATATCTAATAATGTTAGCTTATCCTCTATCTCATGAAACGCACCACTAAGTCTACTTTGCACAGTTAGTCGTAGATCTTCGATTCTTGGGGCTACTAAAAATAGCTTACATGACTCTCCCCACCGATCGTAGGCTTCTTTTAACCTTAAAAGAGCTTTGTCAACATCACCACCAACTTGAATCTCAAATATTTTGACAGGTCCTTCCCTTGGCGGTTTAAACCATGCAACATCCCATCTAAAACCTGATGGAGAATGATAATATTCCTTTACTGCTCTATAACCTAATCTCTTACCTAACTCAACAAGCATATCTTGAATTCTAGAATGTAATGATACATTCTCTTTTTCTATGGTTGGTTTTACTGATTTTTGTTCTATTTTCTTTACTGGTGTAACTGTTACAGTTTCGGTGACTCCTAAGCATCTAAGCACAAGTTTACCTAAGTCATTGATTATTCCAGTTTTATAATCTGTAAAAATCCAAAGACCATATTTGTTTCTTACTTCTTCTGTTAATGGCCTATATAAAGCCTCCTTTAACTTTTTAAGGGAATCTGAAGTAGTTCGTCCAAGAAACTCATTAATTGCCAATTTTATAGCTTCTTCTAATCCCAGTTGGGATACCAAACTTTTCCATTGACTGTCGTATGAATTATAGGAAACACGTATGCTATACTTCTCTTCAAGATAAATTTGCCTTTCAACTAAACTACCAAGATGGATTAAGTATAGAAGTCTACTACCAATTTTCTCAGCAAGTCTTTTCGCTTCATCGTCTATTATTATCTGCATAATTTTAATCGACTAAAAATCTTAATAACCATTACTACTACAGTCCAACTTAACATATTATTAAGAAAATGGTGCCCGGACCCGGATTTGAACCGGGGACCACGCGGTCTTCAGCCGCGCGCTCTCCCTGACTGAGCTACCCGGGCTTAAAGGATTTAAGTCCTAAGGGTATTTCTAACTTTCGGTTGATATGATATACGAACCAGCTGAAGATAGTGAGTTACTACTTGAAGTAGCTTTAACAGAGGTTAAAGATAATGATGAGGTCTTAGAGATTGGAGCTGGGAGTGGATTCGTTGCTGAAAAACTAAAAGATAAATGTAAATATATATTAACTACAGATATTTCACCTTTCGCAACGAGAGAACTTAAAAGAAAAGGATTGGAAGTAATCAGAACAGATATAGCTAAAGGTATAAGAAAAAAGTTCAATTTAATCCTCTTTAACCCACCGTATTTAGAATTGGAAGAAGAACTCAAGAGAGGAGATTGGTTAGATATCGCAATCGATGGTGGAAAACATGGGGTAGAAGTCATTTCGAAGTTTTTAGATTGTTTAGATGAAATATTAGCTGAAAATGGTAGAGCAATTATAATCGCATCATCCCAAAATGAGCCATACGTTTTTGAAGAGATTGAGAAAAGGGGTTACAAGTATGAAGTGGTTCGTGTAAAAAACCTATTCTTTGAAAGGCTATATGCTATAAAGATATTTAGATAACCAAAATCTTTCTGGCAAATTTCTCATCTATGCAGTATAATACTCCATCTACTTCTACTCCATCCTTGCAAACTTTCACGATTTTACCAGGCTCTATTCCTATTTCTTTCAGTTTTGCTGGTGCGGCTACTACTTTATATATACCCTCATCAACTTCTAATAGATTTTTCACTCTATAGTTACACTCATCACATACGTTACATTCCCCCGCAATTATATCACAAATCCTCGTAATTACCTTATCGTTTAAATAGTGTTCAAGTTCACAACTCAGTTTTGATGCCGTTTTATCGTCTACACCAAGATAACTCCTAAGAAAGATGTAAAATGCTGTATAGTATTTTTTCACTCTTCTAGCAATTTCCTCGCCTTTCTTTGTTAGTCTTACTCCGTAATACGGTTTATAGTCGATGTAACCCTCTCTATGGAGTTTTATTAGCATTTCTGTAACACTCGATGGTTTTACATTTAAAATTCTAGCTATATCTTTAGTTCTAACGATTCTTCCCTCCTTACTCTGGATATCGTAAATTGCTTCAAGGTAATCTTCCATTCTCTTCACATTAAATATTTCAACAAAAATTAAGAAATTGTTTTCGATTGTCCAACAACTTTTAAACAGTCTTTAGTAATAGGGTATTGTGAAGGATTTGAGAGAAATAGACAAGTATCTCGACAAGCTTAGAATAAAAGATGTAGACTCCGAAGAAAGAAAGATATACGCCGAGGTATTAGACAGCAGAACTCTAAAAACACTCTACAAGCTTTCAGCAAAGGGATATATAAAAGCTCTTGGTGGTGTCGTTAGCACTGGTAAGGAAGCAAATGTTTTCTATGCGGATGGGCATATAAATGGAAGAGACGTTGCAATGGCCGTTAAAATTTACAGAATAGAAACAAGTGAATTCTATAAAATGGATGAATATTTGTTTGGTGATAAGAGGTTTGACATGAGGAGAATATCCCCAAAAGAAATAGTATTCATTTGGACTGAAAAGGAGTTTAGAAACCTTGAGAGGGCTAAGGAAGCTAATGTTAACGTTCCAGAACCATACGTTTATATGAAAAACGTAATATTAATGGAGTTTATCGGTGAAGATGAAATTCCAGCTCCAACACTCTTCGAAATAGGCAAAGAGCTTAAAGAGATGGATGTCGAAGGAATATTCGAAGAAGTACTGAAAAACGTTAAGAGGTTGTATAAGAAAGCCGAGCTTGTCCATGCAGATTTAAGCGAATACAACATAATGTTTCTCGATAAACCATACTTAATAGATATGGGACAAGCCGTTCTAATAGATCATCCTAGGGCTATAGAATATCTAAAAAGAGATTTAAGAAATCTGATTAGATTTTTCTCAAAATTCGGTGTAAAATACGATTTAGATGATTTGTTTGAGGAAATTACTTCTTAATTTTTTATAAATTTGTAGAAATCAAATAGTTCCTATCTCTCGGGAGTTTTCGATGATTTTTCTTAGCTTCTGAAGAGAGTAGGAATATTATCTACAGAAGAACTGTAATAAAAGGATTAAAAGAGTGTAAGTCTATGCAGTTGATAATAAGTAGTATTATAGTGTAGTAAAAGAGAATATCGTAAGATCTACCAATTATATTGTATCAAAAAATATAAAAAAATATTATTTAAGTTTTCTAGCTAAGGCTATTGAAGAAATAGCCAATATGGCTAAGTAAAGTTCGAAGCCGGGGATTGTGGTGTGTGGTGTAGTGGGAGGAGAGGATGGTTTTTCTTTTACGTAGAAACGGACTTCGCTGGGAAAGACTTCTTCTTTGTAGCCTAATCTGACTATGTGAGTACCTAATTCCTTAGCTGTGATTACGAATGATATTGTTTTGTGTTCGTTTGGTTTAAGGAATACCTCCTGATAATCTCTGATTTTACCGTCTATCATCAAGTTAATCTTAAATGTTCCTTCTGTTTCACCTACGTTTACGACATCAGCCCTTATTTCTACAGTTTCTCCTTTGTATACTTCTTCTGGATTTACTCCTAAGTATGTTATCACAAGTTTTGGCTTCTTAGATTGCTTGACGTATATCTGCTGAGTAACTGTCGATTTCAGCCCGTCGTTGTCTATTACCGTTAGGGTTACAGTAAAACTTCCTGCTGGAAATATGTGTTTGACTACCTTTCCTTCAGCTATACTTCCATCACTGAATTTCCACTCGTAGCGGACTATTGTTCCATCTATGTCATAGCTCGGAGACGCATCAAACGTAATCTCATCTCCAGCCACCGGATTCGTCGGATAGTATACAAACTTTGCCACTGGTTTTCGCTTTGTCGGCGTTGGCGTTGGTATGGTAGTTGTTGGCACAATCGTAGCGGTTACGATAGGAACGGGTTTAACCTCTATGACCTTTTCAGTAGTTTCTATGTACTTATTCCCTTCTTCATCCCAATACTCAGCTACTGCTGTTATCTTAAACTTACCAGCTTCATTAGGTGCGATTTGGAACGTTATCGTCCTCGCTTCCTTCGACGGTATTACATCGTAACCCTTCTCAACGTTTACTCCCAATGATGGTGATGTTACCGTTACCTTTACGTCTTTGGCATCCGCACTACCTACATTTTCTATCGTTAGCTCCGCATTCCTTACCTCTCCTTGCTTGAGCATGGTGTCACAGTCTATCGTTAGCTTCAGCTTGGGTTTTGGTGTAGGATGCAATGTTTGTTCGTATAACGCTTTAATTTCTTCATCACTTAATGCTCTATTGTAGATGCGGATTTCATCTATTATTCCCTTAAAAAATGCCATAGGTTTATAATTATTCTCACTGATACCGCCCCTAGCACCGATTCTTAATAGTGAATTTACAGGTTTGATATAACCTCCATCTCCAATTTTTTGTCGTTTGACCATAACACCATTTACATAAACATATGCATACGGATTTTCATAAACAACAACGATATGATACCATTTCGCAAAATCAATTACATAATCGGCACCATACCAATGCCAGTAAGGATTAAAGGCAAAGCCAATTTCTTTAGCATATTTTACATCTTCACCACATGGTTCACCCATTATAGCAACTTCATATTGTGTTTCCTTATTTATAATTATATGATGATTATGCGATGCATATTTACAAGGTGGAACCCCATGGCAATTAATCCACATCGATAGTGTTATTATTGGCGGATTTAGATCGTTGTCATTTGGAACTTCAATGTAATCATCAATACCATCAAACTCCAAAGCCTTTCCCTTAATTCCATTCACGATCTTGGGATTTCCGTAAATCATTCCATCATGTCCATTCCCTGAATCGTCTTTCAGAATATTTCCCTCAATGTTGTCAAAGCTGTAATATGCTACTAATCCCCTATTAAGGTCTAAAGCTGTCACTGGTATCATTGCAATTAGTACCAAAATCAATCCCAGCACAATTTTTTTCATATTGTTACCTTATAAGTTTGTTGATAATATATATTTTGGTTGTCTATCATTAGTACATACTAGGCAATAGATAGAAAAGATCTATATTATGAAAAATTAATTTCGAAATCAAATAAAAATCTCTTTAAAATAACCTAATTGCCAACATCTACTGTTAAGGGGCAAAAGCTTAAATTTTGCATAAAGTGAACGCATCGAAGTTTATTTTTTAAAATAACATACGGTTAATTCTCAACAAAGCAATTATCATCTGTTCTCAACCATCCATTTGTGCTTATTATTGCTTCTTCATATTTCGTATAGCTAATTTCAACATCAAAACTTATTCCAGGAAAAATTGATTCGGCTCAATATTTTTTATCTCCATATTTACAGATCGAGTAATTGATAAAAATATTTCATCGTCAAAAACTATATACAAATTTCCGAAGAGATTTGTTTATGAACACATTAGAAATCGAAATCCCAGAAGACAGAATCGGAGTTCTAATAGGTAAAGAAGGTGAGGTAAAGAAATGCATTGAAGAAAAAACTGGATGCAAACTCGATATAGATAGTAAAGCATGTGTTGTGAGGATTGAATGTGAAGATGCAATAGAGTTCATTAAAGCGAGAGATGTTATAAGGGCTATAGCGGTTGGCTTTAGTCCCGATGTTGCTATGAAGCTTCTTGAAGACGAAATGATTGTCTTTGATGTTATAGACTTAACAAACTACGTCTCGAATAAGCATCTTGAACGTATAAAGGGTAGAATAATTGGAAAAGAGGGAAAGATAAGGAGACAGATTGAGGATCTACTCGATGTAAACGTAGCAATTCACGGCAAGACCGTTGCAATAATAGGGGAACCTGAAAACGTTTCCGTAGCGAGAGAGGCTATAATGATGTTAATAGATGGAGCACAGCATTCAACTGTTATGAGATTCTTAGAAAGAAAGAGAAGGGAACTCAGGTCTAGAAGTCTTGAATGGATATGAGTTGGCTTATAATTGCTGAGAAAGACAAATCTGCAAGGAGAATAGCGAAAATACTCTTTAAGGATTTAAAGGTTTTAAAGAAAAATGGCATCTACTATTATTACTCAAAATCGAACAATGCCTACGTAATAGGACTTAAAGGACATATAGTTGAACTCGATTTTCCAAAAGAGCTTAACAATTGGAAAAGAACTCCATTAAATGATCTCTTAGAGGCTAAAATCATAGCAAGGATTAAAGATAAAAACATAGTATCGTTACTCGTAGAACTCGGAAAAAAAGCTAATAGGGTTACGATTGCGACAGATTACGATAGGGAAGGGGAATTAATAGGTTTAGAAGCTTTAGAGATAATTAGAAGAGTAAATCCAAGTGTAAAATTTGACAGAGCAAGGTTCAGTGCTATAACTAAGCAAGATATCGTTAAAGCGTTTTCAAATACTACTCAGCTAGACTTTAATTTAGCAAAATCCGCTTTAGCGAGGCAGAAAATAGACTTGATTTGGGGTGCAGTGCTAACAAGGCTGTTATCGATACATTCGGGAAGACTTGGTAAAAACTTTTTAAGTGCTGGAAGGGTTCAGACTCCAACTCTTAGACTTATAGTTGAGAGAGAAAAAGAGATAAAGAGCTTTAAGCCCAAGAAGTATTATGAAATAACTGTAGATTTTAAAACTTTTGTCGCAAAACATCCAAAGAGATTTGAAAATAAGAAAGAAGCGGAGAAACTACTTGCAATGATTAAAAACTTTGGCATTGTTAAAGACTTCAAAATCGTTAGGAGAGAAGAACCAAAGCCCATACCATTTAATACAACGGAATTTTTAAAAGAGGCATCGAAATTCATGAGACCCGATAAAGCAATGCAAATAGCTGAAAGTTTATACATGGATGGATACATAAGCTATCCAAGAACTGATAATACAGTTTATCCAAAAACTCTAAATCTCGAAGAGATTGTTAGGATGTTTCTAAAAAGTGAGTTTCATAAGGAGGCAAAAATAGTTTTGAGTGGAGACATGACTCCATCAAAGGGTAAAAGGGAAACTAGTGATCATCCGCCAATTCATCCAACATCTATAGCAAGGAGAAGTGACTTAACAAAAGAAGAGTGGAATATTTACGAGTTAATCGTTAGAAGATTTTTAGCAACTTTAGCTCCAAAAGCCATATGGGAAATAAGAAGTGCTGAAATAGATTGTGGAATCAAGCTCTTAGCTGGTGGAAAAAAGCTGATCAATGCTGGATGGAGAGCAATTTACATCTATTCAAAAGCTGATGAGATAGATTTCCCAATTTTAAAAGTAGGAGACGTTTTAAGAATTTCAGAGAAGAGAATAGAAGAGAAGAAAACAAAACCACCGTCTAGATACACGCATGGAAGCATAATAAAAGTTATGGAAAGACTGAACTTGGGAACTAAATCGACAAGGCATGAGATTCTAAGAAAGCTGATAAAAAGGAAATACGTATACGGAAATCCATTAAAACCAACTAAGATTGCTTTTACAGTTATAGACGTCTTGAAAGAGATTGCAGAGGTTATAACTCTTCCAGATATGACCTCCAAACTTGAAAGAGAAATGGATTTGATTGCAGAAGGTAAGAAAAGTGAAAGGGAAGTCGTAAATGAATCAAAAAAGATGTTAAAAGAAATACTCAACTCCATAGATTACGCAAAGTTATCTCAAAAGTTGCGATGAACTATATTTAATAATCTTGTGTTTACTGTTGAGAAGGTTAAGTTACATAAGAATTTAGCGTTTATCAGTAGCGTAGAAGGAGGATTGAAAATACTATAAAAAAGTTCCTAAAAAACTAAAGCTGATACGTGGTGATGCAATATAATGTGGTGTTATGTTATTACATTAAAAATTTTTACATGAAAAAATTATTCGGTAGTGATACAATAACTATTGATTACCCAAATCATGCATAATGTAATGTCGCGATCCTATTCAATTAGAGATATAAAATATTCGTGAATTCTCGTATCATCAGTTAACTCGGGATGAAAAGCAAAGCCTAGGATTTTATCCTGCTGAACTGCTACGATGTAATCTTCAAATGTGGCAAGAACCTCAACACCTTTGCCAACCTTTGTTATAGCTGGAGCTCTGATGAATACAGCATCGAATTCACCAATGTACTTGATGTTCAGCTTTACTTGGAAGCTTTCTCTTTGCCTACCGAATGCATTTCTCTTTATCCAGACATCTAACAGACCCAAGAGTTTTGTCTTTGTTCTCTCAACTTGCTCATCTCCATGTTTTGAAAGTAAAATTAATCCAGCACAAGTTCCCATAACGGGTTTTCCTTCGTTTGCAAGCTCAATGATCTCACTTGCGATTGAATCCTTGAATATTAACCTACTAATTGTTGTGCTTTCACCACCGGGTATTATTACAGCATCGGATTTAGAGACAATCCCCTTACGACGAGTTGCAACAACCTCTCCTTCAATTCCTAGCTTTTTCATAGCGTTTTTCGTTGCTATTACATGCTCCTCCACAGCACCCTGTACGCCAACAACTGCTATCCTCATGCATGATCTCCTTTGATAATGTAATCACAGAGTAAATTACTTTCGCATAATCATTAAATCTTGTTAGTATAAACCGATAGGTCAGCAAGATTTCCCATTTGACGATCTACTAATAAAGATTCGTAAGGAAGATTTAGAAGCTGGATTAAAAATGAATGTTCTTAGAGGTAAACGAGGTAGACGTTACCTTTTCTTGCTATACGTTTTGTTAATTAAGAACGATGCTACTGACTGGACGGGTGAAAGGCTCAAAATAAGACCTTTTGACGGCTTAGACGGACATCACATATTTCCAAGAGAGAACTTAGAAATTTAAGATAATTGAGACATTGTTATAAACAATAAAGGAGGTAAATTCTGAAATCTGGAGTAAACCATCATATAAACACAGAGCATAAGCACTTTATACCTATGGATGAGAACCTCTGGAGATTAGAAACATACGAAGCGTTCTTAACAGTAGTTCCGAAAGTGTGTTAATAGTATATACAATGTTCACTATTAGGAGTATTTAATAAGATTTATAAATTATGAGCACACTTTCATATCTACTGTAAAAAGCGAGGCTTTCTTAGCGACACTCTGTAAACATTTTTATTTGAAAAGATTTAGATGAGGACATGATAGATATAACAGAGTTTTTAATGATGATGTTGAACAAAGCCAGAAGGGAGTTTGAGAAGGCCAAAGTTAGGGGAGACTTGAAGACTGCAAGGATGAAGGCTTTGGAATGTGCAAAGTATTGCTTTGAGATTGCTAAGAAGGATTATAGGGAGAAGGAGTACTATCTGAAGTTGGGGGAGAAGTGGAAGATGACTGCTGATAGCTTGGAGGAGAGAAAACATAAGATCGTTGAGAAGGCTGAGGGAGGAGGAGATTTTAGAAGTTACATAGAGGGGTTGATTGCGAAATCGAAGGTTAGATGGGAGGACATTGGAGGTCTTGATGGGGTTAAGAGGTTGCTTATGGAGACCGTAGTGATTGCCGGACTGCAAAAGCCCGAATCCATAAAACCTTGGAAGGGAATCTTGCTCTTCGGACCCCCGGGAACGGGTAAAACTTTGCTCGCTTTGGCATGCGCTGGAAGTTTGAATGCAACCTTCTTCAACGTCAAAGCTGGTAATGTTCTTTCTAAGTATTTTGGCGAATCCTCAAAGCTCATCTCGGCTCTTTATCGGGTTGCAAGGGAGAAGGCACCGTCTATAGTGTTTATAGATGAGTTCGATGCATTGAGTTTATCGAGGAGTGGAGATGTGAGCGAAGCATCGAGGAGGATGCTCTCAACTCTCTTGGCAGAATTGGACGGTTTTCAGGATAAGAAGAGCGATATTTTGGTTTTAACTTTAGCTGCTACTAACACACCATGGGATTTGGATCAGGCTGTTCTTTCGAGGTTTCCAAGGAGGATTTACGTTCCTCTTCCAGATAAAAATGCTTGCGTTGAGATAGTTAAGATACACACGAGTGGTTTGGACACATCAAAGTTGAAGTTGGATGAGATTGCTGAGATGTGTGTTGAGAGGTTTTACTCTGGTAGAGACATTGCCAATCTATGTCAGGAGGCAGTTTGGGTTATGGTTGGAGATGTGAACCCTGAGCTGTACAAGTTGGCTGAACTCCCTTTTGAGGAGTTGAAGAAACGTGAGTTGAAGGTTAGACCCCTCGAGATGAGCGATTTTGAAGAAGCTTTCAAAAAGGTTAAATCTCCGTTGACAAAAAAAGATTTGGATAGATACGAGAGATGGAATGAGGAGTTTGGTGGTTGATATGTACTGACTGTGTAAAAATATAAAGCATATTGAATAAAAATAGGATAGATCCTGTGGCATCTTTGAATTATTGATACTTTCTATAGAAAATTATAATCTTTTGTTGTTTAATTCTAGGAAGTAAGATTGGCTTAAATCCAAAACCGAGTAAAGTAATATATCTAAATTTCTAAAATATATCTTTAAATTCCCTGCCGGTATTTTCTCCTCTCCGAAGCTATATCACACTCAATATATGCCACAAGCTTCGCTATTCACACCGCCAGTTTCTGATATTGCAAAAACTTCATGATTACTTAAGTAATTCTTCAAGCTTTTTTATTATTTCCTCTTTCTCTTTTTCGTACTTAATTCTTCTCTCCCTCCTCTTTTTTGTTATAGATTCGAGAGCTTCACCTATTTTCAGTCCTATTAGTCCGAATGCTAATGGAATGAAGAACATTACTTTTCCTAAAGATATACAACAAAAATGTATATCAAGAATAATAATTATAAGGGCTAAAAGCATACTTAGCGCTCCAGCCATAACTCCATCCATAGCATCCCCGAAAATACCAAGAAAAATACTTGCAACTAATGTAAATGGAAATATGAAGAAAAAGTCGTCGTTTACATCTTCAGGTTTAGGAAAAAGGATGCGCGTATCGGGACACCTCTTCCAACAGATTGAATCATCATATATACAAGCACTGTATGTTGGCATAAGAAATGATACTACTATAGACGCAGCGACAAATCCATTAAGAAACCGCTAGAGATGCAATTATGCCGACAACCATCCCATAAACAATTGAATTTGTAAATAGTATGACCAAACCTAATTTTGCCGCTTCTATAAAGCTTTGCAAAAGTACAGCAATGATTAAACCTACGATTGCACATGAAATAGCAAATGTTTCCTTCAACATCAACATTCACCTATTTAGATTATTGAGTCACTTGTCCTACTTTCGCATATATCATTCTAAATAGATCTCCCTTTTAGCATCCTTAATATCTACATCACCTCTCTTAATAGCTCTTATAACCTCAAGCTCATCCTCCAAATCTTCTTCAAACTCAATCCCCTTATCCATAGCACTCGAAGTCATGGCTATAACTTGAGAGATCATCTCATCCCTACTCATCTCTTCGAAGTTCCTCTCTACAAGCCACTCCTCAACTTTCTCTGGATTCATCTTCTTTAGCTTACCCCAAACTCCAGTAGACTCCAAATCCTTCTGATACTCCTTAACTATTATCAAATTCGAAACCATTCTAAGCTCCTTCTCAATCTTTGCCTGAGCTTTTAGCTTCATCTCCTTCTTCTGCTTCAAAGTTTTGAGCCTTCTTGCTAAGCTGAGTTTGTCAGACTTAGTCTTAGCCTTCTTAGCATCTTCCAACACCAATTCAATCTCCCTGTCAATCTCCTCTATCTCAGCCTTGACTCCCCTAATCTTGTTCTCAAGCTTTATCTCCATCTCCTTAAGCTCTTCAATCGATACCGAATCCAGAGGGTTCCTTCTAAAAAGTTTGAAAACCATCTCTACACCTCACTCCTTTATCTCCTTCTCAATAGAAATCTCCTTCTCTACATCCTCCAAGCTCCTTTCTCCACTCTCAATACTCTTCCAAGCCTCAAAGATTCTCTTTTCATCTTCATCCTCTGCAACCTCAGCCTCAACAAGCTCAACCTCAAAAACCCTATTTAAATCACTAAGTATCTCATTGTAAGTCTTATCCTTAAGTTGCAACCTTATCAATGCACTCTCCAAAACCTCGGGTGCTATTGTAGTCAATTTCTCCCAAAGTTTTGTCTCCTTTAGCTGTCTCTCATGCTTTTTGATGATTATCAGGTTTGAGACAAATGTGTGTTGCCTGTGTAAAGTTTCAAAGTTCCTCAAGTTAAGCTTAGCCTGCATGTCTAGTTGCTTTATCTCCTGTGCGAGTATCCTCTTCGTTAGCTTGTCAGCACCTATACCCTCCTCAAACTTCTTCTTCTTAGTCTTCTCAATCCTGTCTATTTCCTTCTTGATTCTATCTATCTGATTCCTTAGCCTTATCTCCTCCTCCATCAGCTCCCTCAAATCTATCTTGTCTGTGGGGTTCTTCCTAAACACGTCGAGCAAACCCATACTACCACCACACCCATTTTGCTCATCATCCTATTTAAAATTTTCCAATATCATCCATAATGGAGAAAAAGTTAAATAGTTTTGAATGCTTAATGGTATGGATGTATATGTTAATAGTAAGATACAAGAGCGATGCGGAAAGGAAGAGACTTGATTATGCCATAGAACGATGGGAAAACAGGATTAAGGTGGAGAAACCAAAAGGTGCTGTAATTCTGGTTGATGGTAAAGAAGAGGATGTTAAAGCCTTTGTGGAGGATGTATTTTCGAGAGTTGACAATCCCAAAGAAAAGGTTTCGGTTTACAGGCTTGAAAGCTGTGAGCCAGATGTCGAGAAGAAGGTTAGGACACTGAAGTATGATGTTAAAGATGTTAAATCTGTTAAGATGTTCGTGGACTATCTGATTGCAAAAATGGGTGCTTGCTTTAGCTTTTCCAACGGGCAGTGCAAAGTTTACAACGTCCAAACCAAAAAGGGACTTGTTAAATTGGAGGTATGCTTTAGAGATCACAGACTTTTCTTCAGGTTCGAGGGCTATGGGAAGGGTGTAGATCATCTAGTTACCAGAATCGATGAAGAGATGAGGATGTTTTTGAGTTAGGAGGTGTAAAGATATTTTACAATGGAGATTTCAGGTGTTTGGAAGAATTATTAAAGCCCGCAAGGGATGTTCTGCGTTCTGGTAAAAATATAAGAAAAGAGGATTTTGAGTACAGGGTTTCTTTATGGAATAGGATGAAAGAAAGCTATCAGAGATATAAAGAAGGAGTATGCGGTGAATTCTCAAAGGGAGTGGATGCACAAGTTAGGGCTGAATTCGAATATGTCTTACTGACATTAGCTTGGAGTTTCGTTGAAAATGAAGAGTTGTTCGATGGTGTTAAGAGGTTTAATAGCCTTGAATTAGCTGTTTTTGATAAAATAGAGAGATATGACGTCTTCGATGTTTTAGGAGTCGAAGATTTGAAGAGGAAACTTGCAAGTAGAGATGATCGAACCTTAAAACTGTTGGAAGATTATTACATTTACATGAGGGATTGGATGGACGAAATTCTAGATGATCCAGACATTGACAGATTTATAAAGCACTATGCGAACAACAGATGGAAATCGTTTAGAGATAAGCTGGATAGGGCGATATATTCACTTATAACTGAAATCGACTGGCTTAGCGATGTTATCCCATCTTGGAAGGAGAGGGCTAAGAAGATTGGCGAAGAAGATGTTGAGAAGATTAAGGAAGAGATGAAGAAAGAGATGGAAGAGAAACTTAGACAAATCGAGGAAGAGAAAAAGAAGATCGAAGAAGAAAGGAAAAAGGTTGAGATCGCTAGAAGAGAGATTAAAGATAAAGAAAGAGAAATCAAGATTAAAGAGGAAGAAGTTAAAAAGGAATTAAAGGAAGTTGAGAGGGAGAAGATCGAAATTACTAAAATAAAGGAGGAAATTAAGAGAAAGGAGAGAGAACTCAAGGAAGCGGAGGAAAAAATCAAAAAAGAACTCGAAAAGCTGAAGTTCGTTAGAGCTGTTGAAAAAGGGAGTAGATACGTTACCGCTGAAGAAGTAAAAGCCCTAAAGTTGACTTTTATCGGTAGGCTTGAGAAGAAATTAAGTAGTGAGGTTAAGCTGTTCGGAAAGAAGTTCAAGGTTAATGTTGAAATTAAGGAAAGCGGAGTTAAAGCTAAGCTTGAAGAGAAGAAGATCATTGGCAAAGGAGAGGAATTCGAATTCAAGGCAATTTTCGTTTATAGGGATGATAGGCTTGGAGATGTCGGCATAGACACTGATCCATTAACACTTGAAGAAGTTCTACCTTTCGTTGAGAAAGAGTTGCGTTTAGGTAGACAAGTGGTTTTATGCATAGCCTCGCCAACTGGCTTTGAGCAGAAGGTTAAGGAATTCGTAAATGGGGAGGAGTTTCACAAGAACTTCATTTCGAAGCGTTTGTCCTTATGTTTGCTCGACATGGGCACCGGCGAGATAGTGTATAACAGACACGATTCAATTGCAAGGGAGTTTGCAAGGATATGTGAGATGGAGATGGATGAGGAGAAGATCGAGAAGGCTGTTAGGTGCATTAAGGCTAAATTGGAGGGTAGAAATTGGATAAAGCTTGAAGATTCTTTGAGTTGCGGAGATGAAAAGATTGTAAAGACTGCTTTTTACAGAATCGCAGATGAAGAGGGTTGGGTGGTAAAATACATTGAAGATGTTGGATTGGTTTTGATGAAGAGGTAGTTTTTATGGAGTTTTGTTTGCAAACTATTAAAAAATTTTAAATGCTTGATAAAATATGGTTTAAATTTGAAGCCGTTTACGAAAACAACCAGCGAGGTGGGTAAGATGAGAATATTTACAAAAGAAGATATAGAGTTGATTAAACAGTTGCTTGGAGAAGAGAAGATATCTCCGTACATACTTAGAGAAATTATAGCTGCAGAAAGAGAATTTGCAACATCGCCTGCGAACGAAATAATAAAAACTCTCGAAGCTGTAGATAAAACACTTTCGGAAAATCCTTTAGCATTATCAAGTCTCTTTTCGATACTTGAAAGGAAGACTATGGAAAGTGTGGCAGAGGCATATGCTTCGCTTAGCGAGGCAAATAGAAAAATAGATAAAGGGTTAAATAAATTTACCGAAATTTATCCTGAATTCATAAAAGAAAGAGAAAAGCAGGAAGCAGAAATTCTGGAAATACCTGAAGATGCTTTGAAAGCTGTCAAAGATTTCAAAGACTCTTATCAGACGTCACTCAAGGCAAGCGTATCTGAGAAAAACTTCAGAAGATCTGCCTATTACTGTGGCGAACTCCTGCTTATAAATTTGAAGGTTGGGGATTTGGTTTCAGCTTACAAGTTTGCTACGGACTTGATGAACTACGCAAGTGAAGAGTTTAAGCCTTCAATCGCCAAGCTCTGCGATGAGCTTGAGTTCTGGTTAAAGAGGGAATTTTCAGAAGACGACATTCAACGCCTGATAAAGATGGCAGACATCATAGTTCACAAGCTTAGAGTTGGTTTTAAGAGGTGATTCCATGCGATTCTTCAAGTCTAAGGAGGAGAAAGAAATTGAGAGGAAGATTAGGATTAGGAAGGCTAAAGCTCAGCTAAAGAGCTACATAAGTGGATTGGAGAGTTTGCAGAAGAAGGTTTTGGAGCTTGGAAGGGAAGCAAGCAAGATCGGAGATAGGAAGCTTGTTAGGAGGCAGGCTGAGAAGTATTTAGCATTGGAGAACAGGATAAGACAGGCTAAGAAGGTGCTCATTTTGATGGAGGAGGCAGAAGCTCAGAGAGAACTCGTTAAGATTACTTCATCATTCATATCCTTCAGCAAGGACATAGTGGATTCGATAGTGGAGGGGCCTGATGTCAAAGACGTTGCCAAAATGCATGTAGAGCTTGAGAAGGCTATGGCTAAGGCTGGGAGCTTGGAGGAGGCTTTGAGCGTCGTCATTGACAGTGCAAGCGAGAGCATCCTTTCGAGTCATTTTGATGAGGAAGTTGTTGAAGACGTTGTGAGAATGTTTGAGAGCGAAAGCGAGGAAATAGACGAGAAGATTAAAGAGATCGAGGAGCTGATGAAAAAATGATAGAGTTCTACGATAGGGAAAAGGAGATAGAGGAGATTATGAGGATACTGGGCACGAGACCTGATTTGATAACTTTCATTTACGGACCCATAAATTCGGGGAAAACAGAATTGTTGAACCGCTTAATTGGTAGGTTGGGAAAAGATTACGTTGTTTTTTACGTGAACTTGAGGGGAAAGTTTATAACAGATTACGAGGACTTCATTAGGGTTCTTTTTAGATTTAGAGATGTGAGTAAGGATGAGATTTTGAAAGAAGTTTTGAAGAAGTCTTTAAAGGCTTTAAGCTTTAAGGGAATTCCTGTTCCGGAAAGCGTTGTTGATCTTATATTTTCCAAAAAGAGGACTGAAGATGTTTTCGAGTTCTTGGAGGATTATTTAGTCAATGTGGCAGAGAAGAAAGTTCCAGTGTTGATAATCGATGAGTTGCAGGTTATTGGAGATTTAAAAGTTGATGAACTGCTAATTTACAAGCTCTTCAACTTCTTCATTCGTTTGACGAAGGAGTTGCACTGTTGTCACGTGTTTGCTGTGACTTCTGACTCATTATTCATTGAAAGGGTTTACAGTGAGGCGATGCTTCAGGGTAGGTGTAGGTATATGCTTGTGGACGATTTTGACTATGAGACGACTGAGGGATTTTTAAGGAAATATGGATTTAGTAAGGAAGAGATAAAAATGGTTTGGGAATACTTAGGGGGGAAGCCAGTTTATTTGGTTGAAGCGATCAAGAATAAGCATAGGCTTAAAGATTTCTGCGAAGAGATGCTGAAGATAAGAGTTGGACAGATAGAGGAGGTAGTTTTCAGGCTTGAAGTTGAAAATAAGGAATTGTTTAAAAGTGTGGTAGAGTTGCTTGGAGAGGTTAAGGAGAAAGAAGAAGTTAGGTATAGATTTGTAACAAACGATATCTCATTCTTAGTTAGAAATAACGTCTTATTCGCAGATCCCGTTACAAAGACAGTTAAACCTCAATCCAAGCTCGATTTGTTGGCTGTGAAGAGAGTTTTGGAGGAGATAAGAGGAGGTGATAGTTCGTGAATGATCTTACTCGACTAACAAAACGTTCATTAGAATTGATAAAAAGGACAAATGAATTTTGGAGGAATCGTAATGCAAATCCGTATAATTTATTTTTAGACAACTATAATATAGGTATTGATTTACTACGTGAAGAGAGATACGATCTGGCTAAAATTCATTTAGATATAGCACGAACATTATTATGGAGAGTATTGTATAATACCATATATTTTCATGAGTATAAAGATAATTTAGAGCGTCTAATAAATGAAGCAAACGCTAGATTAAAAACGACATTAAGAAAGAAATCTAAAAAATCTAAGAAGAAAATTACAATTAGAACAAACATTCCAGCTTCGATTTATATAGATGGAGAGTACAAAGGGAAAACACCATTAACGGTCGAGATACCCAAAGGTTGGCACACATTAGAAATTAGGAAGGATGGGTACTATCCAATAAAAGAGGAAATAAATGTTACAAAAGATGAAACTCTGACATTTAAGCTAAAAGAAGATTTAAGTTACATTCGAAAACTCATAAGGAGTAATGATCTAAATAAAGCTTACGAAGTCGCTAAGAAAATGGGGAGTACATATTTGCGTACATGGGCTCTTTGTGAAGTTGCCAAAGCTTATGCAAAAGTTGGAAAAATAGATGAAGCCAAAAAGATTTTAGACGAAATAAACTTAATTAAAGTCAAAGATGATTCCTTACGTCTAGTTGCAGAGGCATACGCTAAAATTGGCCGGTTCGATAAGGCTAATGAGATCGCCAAGATGATAGTGGATCCCTGTTGGCGCTCAGAAGCTTTGGGTTCTATTGTAGAAAGCCGAAAAGATATAGAAAAAGGATCAAACTCAACAAGAATGAAATTATTTAAAGGAGAGAAACTATCAATAGAGTTAGCAGAAGCCCTATGAGATATGAAAGCTAAGGAAGCTGTGGATGCATTAATCAAAACTCTGAAAGATGAGAATTCTGAGGTCAGAAAAGCTGCCGCTCATACTCTCAGCAGAATTGGAGATGAAAAAGCAATAAAGCCACTTACTGAGGCTTTAAAGGATGAGAGAACGCCATTGTATACCCAACATAGAAAAAAGCTCGAAAAATATTATTATATTGCTGGCGTGTATTTACTCTTCTGGGCGATAATTGGAATGTTTGCCCATATTGGTTTAGGAATTTTAATTCTGGTATTGGCTCTCTTTACATTTTCAGCTGGCTTTATGTTAAAATTAAATAAATTAACTTATACAAAAATAATATCTGTATTACTCGAAGTCACAGGCATAATAATAGTCATTGTCTATCGTTCTACGCAATACAGCAAGTTTAGTACAGATGCACTTTTGATCCTTATATTTATCTTCTTCATACCTCAAACTGCCCTTGTGTTCCTTTATGCTAGATTTGAATACAATAAGAGAAAGGAAGAGCGTAAGGTATACGAAATGAACAAAGCAAATTTGATTAAACGGATGGAAAACCTCGTTAAAGAGTAATCTTGTGCCTATAAATTAAAAATTAATTAGAAATAGAAAAATAAAATTAAAATAAAGGTGATATAATGAGCAGTAAAAGTTCAGAAGATGATGCATTTGGGATATTTGTGATAATCTTACTATTTCTTGTAATTTCTGGTTTTGGACACTTTGTTTGGGGGATAATTTACGGTGATAATCAACTTAAGATATTTTATACTGTGTCTGGATTTCTATCGTTTATACTATCACTATCCTTAGCTATTATTAATAATAAATCTATTAAATCTTCCCTCACAATAGCTCTTATAACTTCAATCATAACACTATCAGCGACGGGTGGACTTGATACTTATAAAGACATTATTACATCATGGGGGATAGCTTATTTGGTAATCTTTTGGATTATACATACGTTTGTTTTGTTGATTATTTTTGGAGTTTTGTCAGATGAGTGGAGTAGTGATGATCTTATGAGTGGATTCTTTATTTCGCTCATAATTACAACTGGTGTTCTTATATGTATATATACAAATAGTATAATAGATGTATTCATAAAAATTGGGGGTGGAGCATGTATCATCTTAGTCATCTCGTTAGCTATAGGGCCAACTGTCACTAAATACTATGAAAAGAAAAAAGAAGAACGTAAAGCTTACGAAGAGAAGAAAGAATATTTAATTAGAAGAATGAACGAAATCTTAAAGCGGGGATAATATGAAAGAGCTGTCGAAGGTGGAGGAAAAACTTAATAGGTTAGAGGAAATATTTCAAAATTATCCTGCATATCCAATAAACCGCTTGAATACTGCCAAGTCATACGTCTCAAAAGCAATAGTAGAACTTAAGCGTGATAACCTATTAAAGGCTCTCGAATACGTCGAACTGGCTGAAAAATCAGCCATAGAAGAGATCGAAATAGTGAATGAACTCAAAAAGTTTGAACCTCTGGATGGAAGATCAAAGAGTATTGTGAAGGAAGTAGTAAAATCTGTTGAATCTGGAGATTTTGACAAGGCGAGATCAAAACTCGAAGAGCTTAGGAAATCAATATCAGATTGGGAGAGGTTGTTATCTAAGGTTGAAGAGGTGGAGAAACTTATAGAGAAGAGACTTCCAGCATCAAAACCAGATGAGGCTGAGAAAATAAAGGAAGAAGCTCTATCAAAAATTAAAAGTGGAGAATTTGAGGAAGCCGAGAGACTCTTAAAGGAGGCTGAGATACTGGCAAAACCAACACCTGACTACATCTTACAAAGTGCCAAGGAAATTTTTGAAAGGGCAAAGGAGAATTTTGAAACCAAGAATTATGATGAAGCTATAAGACTGTGGAAGAAGAGTTCTGAAGAGTATGAGAGAGCAAAAACATTGGCTTTGGAGAGGGGAGACAATGAAACTGTTGAAGCCATAGATAGGGTAATAGAAACTATAAACCAGAACGTGGAGAAGGCTGAGATATCTAGGGACTGGAAGATGATGGCAGATGCGATAGAGGAGGGTAAGGAGTTTGTGAAGGATGGTAATAGCCTCCTTGAGAGTTCACAGTTTGATCGGGCAAGGGAAAGTTATGAGAAGGGTCTTGAGAGATACATGTTTGCCTTGGAAATTGCCGAGAGAAGAGGTTTTGAGGAAGCTGAGAAGTTGAAGAATGCCATAGAGAGCGTAAAAGTAAGCATAAAATCGTGCATATTTGGAAAGGGAAGGTTGATGATCGAAAATGCAATTAAGATGGATCCTGTAGAGTCTGAGAGAGAGTTTAGGAGGATCCTTAGCTGGCTTGAAGAACAGAATATAGATAAAGAGAGGTTAAACGAACTGAAGGCTTTGGCTTTAGATGGTTTAATCACCGCGATGATTAAAAAGGCTGAGATGGAGATGCAAGACGCTGAAAAACTGTTTGATGAAGGTAGATATTATGAGGCAAAGGAGAAGTACAGATCCATATGGAGCTATTTAAACGAGGTTTCGGATGAGGCTACAAATCTCAAAGTTTTGTCCAAGATAGATTACATAAACAGACTGATCGATGCTTGCAACAGAAACGTGACAAGAGCGACAAACATGATGTTTAAGGTTGAGGGTGTCGATGTTGAAATCGAAAGAATTAAAGATATAGAGGTTGGCATAGAGAAGATATCACCCGAAGAACTGACACCAGTTGAAAGGGTTAAGGAAGAGCTTAAAAGAATTTATGGTAAAGTCGTATACATAGGTAGCGGTGATTTCGCAGACGTTTTCAGAGTTGTAGATGAAAATGGTAATATTTACGCTGTTAAAGTTCCAAGATTACAGGATGAGAGTCACGAAGAAATATTCTTCAACGAAGTTGCCAAGTGGAAGGAGCTAAACCACAGAAATATCGTGAAGCTTGTAAAACCCCGTGTAAATCCGCCTCACTTGGTTTTGGAATTTGTAAAAGGTAAAAGCCTTGAAAAACTGCTCAAAGAGAAGGGAAAGCTCGACATCTTTGAGGCTTGCAAGATTGCCTTTGATGTTGCGAGGGCTTTAGAATATGCACACTCTAAGCTCATACTGCACTGCGATTTAAAACCAAGTAACATCCTGATAGATGAAAGCTTAGGCGAAGCAAAGGTTACTGACTTCGGCTTGGCAAAAAGTAAGAGTTCAAGTGGAATTAAAGGCGGAACTCTCGCATATCTTCCCCCAGAAGCTCCAAAAGATTACAACGAGAAATCAGACGTATATCAGCTCGGTTTGATTTTTTATGAGATGATCTCTGGAGACTTACCAGATAGAAAGAATCCAAAACCCTTGGGAATTGAGATGTTGGACGATCTAATTTTCAGGTGTTTGTCTGAAAAACCAGAAGATAGACCAAATGCAAGGGAATTTAGAGAGGTAATTTATGAATTTGTAAAGGAAAAATACGGATTGAGCCTTAAATTGACTAAGGATTATGGAACCATGGTTAGAAGGCTAGTTGAGTTAAGTCTGTATGCCGTTAAGAGTGGTGATCTTGTTACAGCTTTATCGAGGCTTGAGGAAGCTAGAGATAAGGCCAAATCAGAAGTTAGAGGTAAAATAGAGAGGGTTATAGAGCACATAAGGGTTTTATACCTAAATGCTCCCAACAAACCTGAACCGAATGAAGATCTGATAGATGAGGTTAGATATCTGCTCAAAGTGGTATCATGATGTATTTTGGTTTAAGTGTTAAGGGAAGGAGGGAGAATAACGAAGATGCCTATCTGATAGAGAAAATTAAAGATTTCTACGTTTTTGCAGTTGCAGATGGTTTAGGAGGGCATGAAGCTGGAGAAGTAGCGAGCAAGCTTGCGATATTAGAGCTTAAAGAAACCCTGAAGAGGCACGAAGGTAACTTGAAAGATTTACTTGTTAGGGCTTTTAAGAAAGCTAACGACGAGATATTCTTTCAGAATAAAATTAGAAAATCGAACATGGGAACAACGTTGACAGCTTGCATTGTAAAAGATTTTAAGGGAATAATAGCAAACGTTGGCGATAGCAGAGCTTACGTGATAAATGGTGGAATTTGGCATACAAAAGACCACAGCTACGTTCAGGAGCTTCTGGACGCTGGAATAATTACTGAGGAGGAAGCATTTAGGCATCCATACAGAAACATAGTTGCGAGGGTTATAGGTTTGGAGGAGGATTTGAAGGTTGACGTCTATGAAGTTGACCTTAGGGGGAAAGTTTTGCTTTTAAGCACAGATGGACTGCACGATTACGTTAGAGACTATAAAATTAGGTAGATCGTGATGAAGTTTGAACCCAAGAGGGCTTGCAAAGAGTTGGTTGAAGAGGCTTTGAACTCTGGAAGTAGAGACAACATCACGGTAGTTGTTGCTAAAATCGACGAATTACGGCAGATCTGAGTAGTTACTCACATATTTAGAGCTTTTGTAGATATAAAAACGTTGCTTGCAAAACCCCGCTAATGAGTTGAGTAAAGACTACTATAAATTGTTTATAAAGCATCAATATACTTTTCAATCTACTGTGGGATGTGTTAACTTAGTGCGAAAAGTATATATATAATATTTAAAGCTTGCGCCCTTAAGTTAACACGTCCCTACTGTGAAAGGCGAGGCATTCTTAGTAGTAAACCATCGTATAAATACAAAGCGTACATAGATAAGCACTTTATACCTATGGATGAGAACCTCTGGAAAAGTGTTCTTAAAAGCAAGGATAAGTATAACGTATTCAAAAGCACGTGAATTCTATCCCGAAATTTTTATTTGAAATAATTTTTAAATAAATCTTAAGAAGTTAAACTCCTCTTTCCTGTAATCTCTCCCCCTCGCTAAGCTTGAATACATCCAAACCTTTCATCGCTTCACCAATTCCCTTACTGACTTCTGCAACAACTTCAGGCTCATCCCAGTGTTGAACTGCTTCAACTATAGCCCTCGCATAAGCTTCTGGATTCGAGGACTTGAAAATCCCAGAACCGACGAATACGCCGTCAGCTCCAAGCTGCATCATAAATGCAGCATCTGCGGGGGTTGCTATTCCTCCTGCAGCAAAATTCACAACTGGTAGCCTTCCCATCTTCTTAACCTCAAGTAAAACCTTATAGAGTCCATCTACGATCTCTTCAAGTGTGTATTCTTCGTATATAACATCACTTGGCTTTATCTCAGTCGGCAATCCCATTTCCCGCCTTACGATTCTGGCAAGTTCAACATATCTTTCAGCATACTTCTCTGCAATTGCATAGATCTTTTCATCTGGCATCCTTTGCAGTTCAGCAATTGCGTAGTTCATCATCCTCATGTGCTTAACAGCTTCGACAACATTACCAGTTCCAGCTTCACCTTTTGTTCTTATCATCGCTGCTCCTTCCCAAATTCTTCTAACAGCTTCACCTAAGCTTCTCGCACCACAAACGAATGGAACAATGAATTTACGCTTATCTATGTGGAAGAATACATCTGCTGGAGTAAGAACTTCGCTCTCGTCAATCATATCAACGCCTAAAGCCTCTAAAGCTCTGGCCTCAGCAACGTGACCAATTCTGCACTTCGCCATTACTGGAATAGTCACTGCATCCATTATTTCCTGAATCTTCTTAGGATCGGCCATTCTTGCAACACCTCCAGAAGCTCGAATGTCTGCTGGAACTTTATGCAAAGCCATAACGGCAACAGCTCCAGCATCTTCAGCTATTGCAGCTTGTTCAGCGTTTGTTACATCCATTATTACTCCACCCTTTTGCATTTTAGCAAATCCCCTCTTTATTAGCTCTGTTCCAAATCTGAGCTTTTCTAATTCCATAATCTATGCTGTAATAGTGCGTTTAATAAGCTTTAATACAGTTTGAATTATACAATTATAAATTAATATAAATTTTCCAAAAGACTTATAGGTTTTCTTTGAGTTCTAGTTTTATGGATTTATACAATGCAATCACGAGTTCTGTTAGGAGATATGACTTTCACCTCGCTCAAAGATTAGTGTATACGTATGATTTGACAAATCTTCCAAAGTTTTTGAGAAAGCTTATAAAAATTCCAGAAGTTGTAGTTCAGCCCGAAAATTCCGAAGAGGTTAGTATTATCTTAAAGGTTGCTAAAGAGCTTGGAATTCCAGTTGTACCGAGAGGTTCTGCTACATCTGCTTATTGTGGAGCGATTCCGATATACGGTGGAATTGTCGTAGACTTTTCGAGGATGAATCGATTCAAGATTTGTAAAGATAAAAAAGTTGTAGTTGCTGAAAGTGGTGCGATCTGGTGGGAAATTGAAAAAGAGCTAAATAAGTACGGCTTATCCTTGAGAGTTTATCCTACAAGTGCTCCAGCTTCAACAGTTGGTGGTTGGATTGCACAGAATGGATACGGTGTAGGTAGCTTGAAATACGGATCTATTGGAGAAAATATAAAATGGATTGAAGTAGTTGATTTTAATGGTATAAGAGTTGTATCTGGGTGTGATTTAAAGTACTACATTGGGTTAAGTGGTACTACTGGACTTATAACTAAGGCTTGTATAAGAGTTCGAGAGAACAAGTGCATTAAGTGCTTTGCATTGGAATTGGACGTTCCATTTATAAACTTCAAAAACGCATATTACGCCGTTTTTATGAACAAGAAGTTTTTAGAGTTGATGGGAATAGACTCAAAGGATTTGATACTCGTATGTTTTGAAGGAGATGTAGACTTTGAGGGAGATTATGAACTCGGTAAAACCCTTTGGGATTTGAGATTCCAACAAATTAAGACAAAAGACGTTACAATGGCAGAAGTAGTAATACCATACGAAACTCTAATAGATTTTTACAAGGAGATTTTGAAATTTAATCCAGCTTTAGAGATCGTATTCACGAAGGATTGTGCAATCGTATTTGCGCTGTTCTTAGTGAAAAATCCTCTAAATTACTTCTTATCATTGATTAAAGCTTTAAAGATAATAAAAATCGCTGAGAAGTTTGGAGGTAGACCTTATACTACTGGCGCTCTTTTCTCTCATAAATCTCAGAGGGTATACAAAAACTATGAGGAATTTATAAGGTTTAAGAGAAAAGTTGATCCTCAGAACTTACTTAATCCGGGCAAAGTCTTTAATGAGAATAAACTATCTACACTGGTTAAGTTCTTTGAAAAACTTATAAATTAGAGGGATTTACGTGAAATTTGATTTAAAATCTATTGTGGAGAAGTGCATTAAATGTAACTACTGTTTTGTTTGTCCCGTTTACAAAATAGAAGGTTGGGAATCAGTGTCTCCAAGAGGTAAATTGATTTTATTAAAAGAACTTTCTGAAGGAAGAATTAAAATCGATAAAAAGATTGTTGAAGATTTTTACAAGTGTTCCACTTGTGGATTATGTGAAGTTGTTTGCATATTAAACCTTCCATTAGTAAACCTTTGGGAATTCGTTAGGGCGAAATTCGTTAAAATGGGATATGCCCCACTAAATCGTCATAAAAGGGTCAGAAATTTAACTTATAAAGAATTTAACCCATATGGCGGTTCTAAGCACGAAAGGAGTAAGTGGCTTAACGTAAAACCAAACGAGAAATCCAAAGTTCTATATTTTGCTGGATGTACATCAAGTTTCAGACTTCAGAACCTTGCGAAAAATTCCGCAGAATTGTTAATAAAGATAGGAGTAGATTTCAATTACGCTGGAAATGAGGAGGTATGTTGTGGTTCACCGTTTATAAGAACGGGACAGCTAGATTTAGCAGGAATGTTATTCGAGAAGAACTACAAAACTTGGAAGAGATTGGGAATTAAAACAATAGTGACGTCTTGCCCCGGATGCTACAGAACAATTGCAAAGGATTATCCGAGGTTTGCGAGGGAAAGGGGATGGGATTTTGATTTCGAAGTCTATCATATCGTGTCCCTTATCGACAAATACGTTGGGAATTTCGATGAAGAGATAAAGATTTCCGCAACTTATCACGATCCATGCCATTTGGGAAGACACATGGGTATATACGAGGAGCCTAGAAGAGTTATAAGAAAACTCGGAATAAAACTTATAGAAATGGAGAGAAACAAGGAATATTCGTTCTGTTGTGGTGCTGGTGGTGGTTTAAGAACGCAGTTTGGAGATATATCCTTTAAGATAGGCGAAGAGAGGATAAGAGAAGCGATTAAGACGAATGTAGATTACTTAATAACTGCATGTCCATTCTGTGAATTTCATCTATCAAAATCCTCTAAGAGATTAAAGAGTAATATCAAAGTGTTGGATGTTGTAGAACTTGCAAACAAGGCTTTAAAATGAAATAGTTTAAAATTCATTAGTGGCGATAGATGTGTCCATTTTGTGCGAATAAATCGTCCACAATGTAGTGTTGTAATCAATTTATTCATTTTAATTAAATTATAGTCCATTGCATTGCTAGTTGCTGAGATTTAATCGCTTTGAGTAAAATCGTGGTATATATTACATTAAATATTCTTTTCACAAGATATTTTGGATGTGTTCACTTTGTGCGAAGAATTTGGTCGTAACACCACATTGTTTAAATACTTCATCAACAATGTTGCATCACCACCTAAGCTTTTATCTCTTAAATGGACTATTCACAAAGATGAGAATTTCAAGTATTTAAGAAACAAACTTTTAAATTACATCACATCAAATTTGATATATATCTCCCGTGCTGATGACAGCCGTTTGGCTATCAGAACCGTAAGACGGGCTTATGTCGATGTAGCTCCCAATGAAGTGCTGATTAATGAAGCACTAAGGAAGAAGCCCGTACTCGTAGTTTCCAAAATATCTTTAGTATAAAGCACGGGCAACCACGCATCCAATATTTTAAACATTAACATTTTTTACTCGTTCTAAACGAGTCAAAATGTGAAAGTAATCCCAATTGCATCTGATTCAATGGGCGCTAGAAGTA
>Ga0190326_1000004_pt1 | contig 40482 bp, 43 predicted proteins | sample 4870111112_MG_FD_165049 | JGI IMG/M metagenome (GOLD analysis project Ga0190326, IMG submission 165049) | Hydrothermal vent sediment bacterial communities from Southern Trench, Guaymas Basin, Mexico - 4870-11-11-12_MG | ecosystem: Environmental > Aquatic > Marine > Hydrothermal vents > Sediment ... | reverse complement strand
TTAATTTCTAACGGTACCTTGTTCCTTTCAAATAATTTTAACTCCTTTACTATTTCTTTCACTTTCATCTTATTATCTCCTAAATACTCCCTAAATTTATCCTTTTCTGTTATGTGGACATATCTAAATCATTAAGAGAAAAAATTATCAAGAGTTGTCTTAAATAATCTTCGTATTCTTTCTACAAACTCTTTCCCTTTTTCAGTTAAACCTTCAATTTCTGAAATTACGATATTGTTATCTTTATCCTTCTTATAATAAATTACAATATCACCGCTTGGACGAATTTCGGCTATACCTATTTTTTCTTTAAATGTTATAGGTTTTATTGAAATACTATATTCTCCAATGTACCCGTCGATTCCTTTAGATTCCTCTTCTGGAATAGCAAGTCTATATCCTTCACCTAACTTACGTGAAAGGTAAACTAAAATTGGTTCTTGAACTTTTAACCCAATGAATGTCTTGATAATTACTAAATCTTCAACCCACTTCTTTACAATGTTCCTATCAACTTTTTCAAGTGCTTCTTTAAAATTTTCAAGCATATTCATAATTTTATCAGTAGCTTCTTCTATAGCATTGGGATATCTGTTTAGGTACCATTCTTTCCATCCTTTAAAGTCTTTGTAGGGACACTCTTTAATTAATTCTGATAACTGTCCAACAATTCTGGGACGAGTTGCTTGTGCAAACTGATTTGCAAGATTAATTAAAGGAGCAACGTATTTTGGTAAGCTTAATTCTGTTCCTAATTATCTCTGGCTGTATTTTTATGTCCAACTTAATGTTCATGGGGGTGACTGAATTGATAGATTCTTTAACTTTACTAAAAAATTATTTATTAAAGCTGATGAATGTAAATACCAATACCATACTACTCCAACACAATTTTTGATATACTATATGTTACATTATACTACAATGTTAGATAATGCCACAGATGTAAAATTTACCATTTTTCGTAATGTGTTAGCATTTCTATTGGATACCTCTCCCTTCTCCTCGGTTTTTCGGCTGGATAGCCAATTGGAATTATTGCAATGGGTCTTGCATAATCTGGAATTTCCAATATCTCTGAAACCACTTCCTCGTGAAACGCACCAACCCATACCGCTCCTAATCCCAAAGCCGTTACGGCAAGTAGAATATTTTCCACTGCTGCTGTAGCATCTTGTTCAGCGTAAAGTTTTCCTCTCTCACCGTAAACTCTCATAGATCTTGGATAATTTGCGCATACGACTATTACAACTGGAGCTTCAGCGATAAACATCTGATTTAATGCTGCTTTAGCAAGCTTTAGTTTCGTTTTTTCATCTTTAATGACTATAAAATCCCTTGCTTGAAGGTTACCAGCAGATGGTGCAGCATTTCCCGCTTTTAAAATCAGTTTTATAGTTTCATCATCGATATCTTTGCTCTGGAACTTCCTTATAGAAACTCTTTCAAACAACAAATTTAGACATTCCTTCATGAGATGTACTGCTTCTATACTGTTTAATATCGTTTGGTTTTAGTAGCAATACATCAAAAGTCGGTCATTATTCTGAACTGATCCGTATCTGGTTTCATGTACCTTGTGAACCTTCTAACTGCACCCTCAACGTCTTTTGCCCTTGTTATAGCTCTTCCAACAATTATGATGTCCGCTCCAGCGTTTATGACTTCCTCAACTATTTCAGGTCTTATTCCTCCAGCGACTGCAACTAATACGTTAAACTCCTTTTTAACGTCTTTTGCAAGATTCCATGGTGGCCTTTCTGCTTCAGTATCTATTGGTCTATGAAGCTCTACAACATTCGGCAAAACTCCAGCATCTCTTATCTTTCTGAGTCTTTCAATAGGATTTTCAACGTTTAGCATATCTACGCAAGCTAATATCCCAGTTTTTTCAGCTTCTTGAATACCGTTGACTATCGTTTTTATAGGGGCTAATCCAGAAATCACTACTGCATTCGCAGTTGCATCTGCAGCCATTCTCACTTCAAGCTTTCCAACGTCTAAAGTTTTCAAATCCAAGACGAAGAACGAATCTGGTTTTATCTCCCTAAGCTTTAGTATTACTTCACATCCGTATTTCTTCACCAGTGGAGTACCAATTTCGTATATTATATGATCACTATCTGGAATTTGCTTTAAAACTGAGATTGTCTCTTCTAAGCTGGTTAAATCAAAAGCTATTTGTAAATATGGTGGATCCCAGAGTTTTGTAAGTTTTCTTCCAACTAGTGGATGATAACTCCTATCCTTCTCATATAACACGGTATCAACATCTGGAAAGCTTTGCATAGCCCTCTTTAATGCTAGTTTAGTTGCTCCATAGTTGTAGTAGTATATTTTATGCTTGTTTTTAGCTTTTGGATGTATAAATATGCTTGCGATTACGACGTAATCTTCAGCCTTATCCTTTGGAATTATTCCTTCTTCTACAGCATCCGCTATAGCCTTAGCTACTGCTGCCTGCGCAGGCCCAAATATCAATTCTGCTTGTTCCATATCCTTTATAGTTACCTTTGGAATTATTACTGCTGGTGGTTTAGTTATTAGATTTGGTCTTAGAACTGCTAAAAGTGGAGTATGCCCAGCTGAAAGCTGTGATAAGGCATTTGCAAATGCAATTCCTGCTGGACTGTCTTTTGTCCCTATTATGAGATCAACATGAGCCACTTCGTAACCTTCGCCTATTAGAGCTTCACCAATTCTAAATTCCATACTTTTATTATGTAATTTATTGTAATAAACTTTTATCTTTAAAGTTCCTACAAAAAATTTTAAAGCAATTACTAAAAATTTTAAAACATGGTTAGGATTGATTTCATGAAAACTTTTGTTGAAGTTGTAAATTGTGGTAGCCTTAAAAAAGCATCTGAAAGCTTAGGAATGTCCGTTAGTTCTGTGAGTTTTCAAGTTAATTCTGTTGAAGAGTTATACGGAGCAAAACTTCTTAAAAGAACATCTAACGGTGTCTCTCTTACAGAAGAAGGAAAAATAGCTCTAAAAAATATAGAAATGATTCTCAGCAGTATTGAAGAAACTAAGAGACTTATATCAAACATAAAGGGTGACAGGATATCGCTTGCATCGGGAATGGTTGGAATAAACCTTTTGCATAACATACAAGTCCTTCTAAAAGCAAGGTATCCTAAGTTAGATATAAGAGTTGAACATATAGGTGCCCATAAGTGCATTGAAGGTATTTTAACTGGTAAATACGATTTTGCAATAGTTGGAGATATTTTGGATGAGCACATGTGCAACGAAAGACTTTACATAGAAGAAATTGGATACGATAAGTTAGTTTTGATTACGCCTGTTAATCATAAACTTGCAACTAAAAGTGTTGTTAAGCTTGAGGATGTAATTAAAGAACCTATAATTGTTCTAACCGAAGATTATGGAATTACTACCAGTTTAAAAAAGGCTCTTGCAAAAAGTGGAGTTAAATACGAGGATTTAAACATTGCATATGTTGTAAACGATCTGTTCTCGCAGATTCATGGTGTCAGTAGTGGTATGGGCGTAGCCATAACATCGTACATAGCAACTTGTAAAGCTTGTGAAGTTGGATTAGTAAAAATTCGAGATATAAAGAATTTCAAAAGTGATAGAAAGATATACTTTGTAACAACAAAACTCACAATGGAAAGCAAAAAGATGAGAGAGTATGCAGAATTTATAATAAATAAAGGAAAACAGTTGTTTAGGAGTTTTGCTGAACAGTGTATGATTTTAAGTTAAATACTTTTTTTAATTTTTTGAATAGTAATATAAATTTGATATAGCTGCAAAAATTCAAAATACATTGACGTTAGAGAATCTTTTAATCAGTATTTCCGAAAATTGGTAATTGGATTAGCCTAAATAGGGTTATTTTCTCTAAAAATCAATCACGATTTTTATCTGATTGCCAATATTTTAAAATCTTGGCCATAGCCGATTTAAATCAACAATGTTGCATCACCACTGAAATTTTTAGAGCATATTTAATAAAATTCGAAAAGTTTAAATGTTGGCATACACATTACATGGTATGCAAGAAATAAAGTTATTAGATACCGAATTGCTTCTGGATGACAAAAGATTTGCAGAGTTAATGCTCGAAAAAAAGAAAACAATGGGACTAAGCAAGGCAGATATGGTATTTATACTTAGAAATCTATTAAAAATGAAGTACTATCCAGTTGCTGTAAAGTTCTTCTTTGATGAAAAGGAATTAGAAGATTTTAAAGCCAAACACGAATATTTAGTTGCATGCAATCCACTCACATTCTGCCATTTCTCAGCAGCTTCAAGACAGAGAGGAGATGTTTTACTCGGAGATAAAAAGACCTTAGGTTGTAGCAATGCTAGATATATATTTGGATGGAAGGATCTCGATGAACAAGAGATTAGAAGTCATTTAAAGTATACAAGAGATTGGGAACAAGCTGAAAGATTCGTTAAAACAAAACCAAGGTTACCTAAGCCTCCGCTTGCATTTGCTACTGCTCCATTACATAAAGCTAAGTACGAGCCAGATGTTATACACATAATATGCGATGTCTTGCAGAGTTATCACATATACAACGATTACGCTTCAGCTATGGATATCCATCCGATTCGGCCTAATCTGCTTATGAATTCGGCTGTGTGCGCTGGAGTAGTTTGGACTTATAACAACAAGACGATAAACATCGTTCCGATGTGTAGTAGTAGTTATACATCTGGAAAAACCGAACAAGGAGAGATAAATGTGTACATACCATGGGAGCATTTTGAAGCGATGATAGTAAGACTTCTTGAGAGAACTGCTAAGTATGGCGGTGCAAGCTTTCCAAGAATTGGAGAAACTTATCCAGGATTTGACGTATGTAAGTTCTGTAATCTCCTATTGTTTAAAAAGGATGTATAATTCATGCAAAATACTTATTCAATCCATTTCTCCAAGCATCTTCGGCTTTTACAAGCTCAACTTTGAAACTACCGAAGTCTATGTAATCTCCTTCACTGTATCCAATCAGTTCAGCTTTTAATCCAATTTCCTTGAAGAATTCAACGTATTTTTCGGCATCTCTTTCTTTAACTTCTACAATCCATCTCGTGTTCGATTCCGAGAATAGCTTTATGAAATCCATTGAACTTAAAGCCTTAAATCCTATTCCGTTTCCAAAGCACATCTCCGCAATAGCTACAGCAATACCTCCTTCAGCAACGTCGTGACAAGCTAATACGTTAAACTCTTTGAACGATTTGAGCATAGCTTCAGCGTATCTCTTGAGTTTTTCTGGCGATGTCCTTGGAACTCTTGTATTTCTCATTCCAACTACATGCGAGTAAAGACTCCCACCAAACTCTGGCATCGTTTCTCCAATCAATACAACTGCTCCTCCGTTGAAGTAACATTTGTTTATTTTTCTTATGTCTTCGACAATTCCAATACCCATTAGAGTTGGAGTTGGGTTTACTGCTCCATACGGCGTTTCATTGTAAAAGCTAACGTTACCACTCACACAAGGCAAACCGTAACCCTTAGCCATCCATCCTAGTGCTTTAACACACTCGACAAACTCCCACATCCTCTCAGGCTTTTCTGGATTTCCAAAGTTTAAACAGTCTGCAAAGCTGTGAGGTATTGAGTTGACCGCTATTAAATTCCTTATCATCTCATCGAAGCTACTTGCAGTTCCCCAGTACGGATCGATTTTCGTCATCCACGGGTTTACATCTGCCGTAACTGCTAATCCCCTCCAAGACTTCGTAGGCTTTAGAACTGCAGCATCGCTATGTGTTTCTCTATTTATCCTTCCCCGCAAGGGCTTTAGTACGGTTTTACCTCTAACTTCGTGATCGTATTGCCTTATAACCCATTCTTTAAAAGCTACGTTTGGATGTGACAGCATTTCCAAGAAAACCCTTGCATAGTCATCTGGCTCTTTGATTTCGTCGTACTCTTCAATCTTTGGCTTTACATACATTCTGCAGTATTCCGGTGCTTTAACCACGAAATCCGTTTCGAGTTCGTAAACCTTGTAGCCCTTGTAGTATATCCTAATAACCCTTTCAGGAATGACTTTACCTATTACCGTAGCCGGTATATCCCACTTCTGAAATATGTACAGAACTTCATCTACATGCTCAGGCTTAACAGTTAACATCATCCTCTCCTGACTTTCAGAAATCCAGATTTCCCAAGGAGCCATTCCAGCTTCTTTAAGCGGGACTTTATCTAAATACACTTCTGCACCGAATCCAGCGGCGTAAACCATCTCGCCGATAACACAGCTAAGTCCACCGCCACCCAAATCCTTCATTCCAGTTAGCAAACCCTTTTCAACTACTTCAAGGCATGCGTGAATTAAAGGCTCTTTCATTATAGGATTTCCAAGTTGAACTGCTCCTCTTGCTTCTTCCTCGCTCTTCTCATCGAGTTCCGCTGAAGCAAACGTAACTCCGTGAATTCCATCTCTCCCCGTTAAACCACCAACTAAAACGAACAAATCGCCTACGTTTCCAGCTTTGCTCGGAATTATCCTATCCTTCCTAACTATACCTATACACCCAACGTTTACAAGGCAATTCGTTAAATAGCCATCGTCAAAGAAAACCATTCCGGCAACGGTTGGAATTCCAACCCTATTGCCATAATCCCTAATTCCGGCTACTACACCACTGAACAAGTACAACGGATGCTTAACACCCTTCGGAATTCTTTCATAGGGAGTATCTAAATTTCCGAAGAAGAGCGGATCTATTAGAGCTATTGGCTGAGCACCCATACACAAAACATCTCTTAATATTCCTCCGATTCCCGTTGCTGCCCCTCCATAAGGCTCTATAGCAGATGGATGGTTGTGCGATTCCAAAGCAACTACATAAGCGTATTCATCATCGAATTCAACAACGCCAGAATCCTCCTTTATCGCAGATATGACGTAATCCGCTTCAATTCCAAATAGGTATTGCTTTAAGTAGTATTTCGAGCTCTTATAACAACAGTGCTCACTCCAAGCTTGAGCTATAGACTGAAGCTCGATGTCGTATGGGTTTCTACCCTTTTTTCTGAAGTACTCTTGAATTCTCTTCATCTCTTCAACACTTAAAGCTAATCCGAGATCTTCACTGATTTTTTTGAGGTCTTCGTCACTTGCATTTAATACATCGATTTCGTAGAGTTCAAACGGAACGTTAACACGCTTGTACATATCAATCACCCTCATCAAGCCATCTTATGCTGTACTTCTGTATGACGGGGTTTGCAAGTAGCTTCTCGCACATCTCTTTAATCTCTCTTTCAGCTTCTTCTCTGCTCTTTGCATCAATTTCTATTCTAAAAACCTTAACACTCGAAACACTTTTAACTCTCTTAAAGCCTAAAAGTCTTAGAGCTTTTAGTGTTGCCTCTCCTTCAGCATCGAAGACTCCTTCTTTAAGCTCTATGTATACATCTGCAATCATATCTGGATGGCTTTGCATGGGTTTAATAATAGTTATCGAAACGTATATTAAGTTTTGGAATTTCTAAAAAACCATGGCTAAGATCTACTATGACTCAGATGCAGATTTAAAATACCTAAAAGGTAAAACCGTTTGCATTCTTGGATATGGAAATCAGGGACATGCACACGCATTAAACCTCAAAGATTCTGGAATAAATGTTGTTATTGGGTTGAGAGATGGTAGTAAAAGCTGGAGCAAGGCTGAAAAGGATGGATTTGTCGTGAAAAACATTGAAAAAGCAGTAGAAGATGCCGATTTAATATCATTTTTAATCCCAGATATGGTTCAGCCAATAGTCTATAGAAAATTCGTAGAGAAGAACCTAAAGGAAGGGGCGATGCTTATGTTTGCTCATGGATTCAATATCCATTACAATCAAATAATTCCGCCAAAAAACGTTGATGTCGCAATGGTAGCTCCAAAGAGTCCTGGCCCGTTAGTTAGAAGGATGTACCTTGAAGGAAAAGGAGTTCCAGCTTTAGTAGCAGTTTATCAAGACTACACTGGAAGAGCTTTGCAGATAGCTTTGGCATACGCTAAGGGACTTGGTTGTACAAGAGCTGGAGTAATCGAAACGACATTTAAAGAAGAAACTGAAACTGATTTATTTGGAGAGCAAGTCGATCTATGTGGTGGAGTAACGGGAATGATAAAGACAGCTTTTGAGGTATTAGTCGAAGCTGGTTATCAGCCAGAAGTTGCGTATTTTGAAGTTTTACACGAATTAAAGCTTATCGTTGACTTGATATACGAAGGTGGTATCTTCAACATGTGGAAAGCAGTTAGCGAAACCGCAAAGTACGGAGGAATGACAAGGGGAAGAAGGATATTCAACGAAAACGTAAAGAATGAGATGAGAAAGATTTTAAAGGAAATTCAAACTGGAGAGTTCGCAAGGGAATGGATTTTAGAAAATCAAGCTGGACGTCCTGTATACAATAAACTCCTTGAAATGGAGAAAAATCATCCAATAGAAAAAGTTGGCGAGAAAATTAGGGCGATGATTCCATGGTTAAGAAAGGAATAGTTTTTAAGTTTTATATTTTTTGATTTAAAAATAAATTTGGTGATGCAACACTGTTGATGAAGTATTTATGCTCTGTTGAAAATTGCCTCAATGGTGTGTCGAGTTTATAAAGGTCGGACTACCATTGTCGAATTTATAAATTGATACATGTTGATCTAAATTTTCAACAGAGCAAAGAATTTAAATTATCCACAATGTGGTATTATGACCATAAATTTTAGATATGATAAACACGGGTGGATGATAATATAACGTAACGACCTAAAAAATCATCTGATTTTACCCATAATACTTCTCGCTATGACAATTCTCTGAGCTTCACTCGTTCCTTCGTAAATCGTTCCAACCCTTGCATCTCTATAATACCTCTCGATGTCGTATTCCTTACTGTATCCATAACCGCCGAATATCTGAACTGCCTCATAAGTTACGTTAACAGCCACTTCAGTTGCGAAAAGCTTCGCCGCTGAGCTCAAAGCTGGAATTGGTTCTCCTTTATCTATCTGCCATGCCGCTTTAAACACCAACAGCTTCGCAGCCTCTATATCCTTCCACATATCTGCAAGCTTGAACTGTATTGCTTGATGTTCTATCAAAGGCTTCCCAAATGCCTTCCTTTGCTTTGCGTATTCCAAAGCCCTCTCGTAAGCTCCTATAGCGATTCCAAGGTGTAAAGCGGCAATCTTAACCCTGCTCTCGTTGAAGAAACTCATAAGCTGATAGAATCCCTTGTTTAACTCTCCAACCAAGTTCTCCTTTGGAACTCTTACGTTTTTCAAAGCGACTTCACAAGTATCGTGGCAGTTCATTCCCATCTTCTCAATTCTTCTTGCCTCATATCCCTCTCTGTCGGTTTCGACTATAAACGCTGAAATACCTCTGTGAGGTGGTTGAACATCAGCCGTTTTAGCCATAACAATCGTGTAACATGCTACACTTCCATTCGTTATGAACTGCTTTGTTCCACTTATAACCCATTCATCTCCATCTAAAACGGCTTTAGTCTTCATCGCTGCAACATCAGTTCCACAGTCGGGCTCTGTTACAGCAATTGCTGAAGGAGCTTCACCTTTAACTACTTTTGGAATAAACTTCTCCTTCTGCTCTTCAGTTCCGTAGTTTAGCACCATTGGAACTCCTAAAGTTGCAAGATCTATTGCTGAGCCTATACTGCTGTCTGCTCTCGTTAATTCAATGCTTATTATTGCTTCAGCCAACCTACCCAATCCAGCTCCTCCGTACTCCTCGGGAACGCTTGCCCCAATGAATCCAAGCTTAGCAGCTTTTCTATATATATCCCATGGGTACTCCTTTTTCTCATCGTATTCCTTGCCGTAAGGTTTTATCTCCTTTTCAGCGAACTCCCTAACAGCCTGTTGTAAAAGCCTTAAATCTTCATCTAACGAAAAATCCATCTCTATCACTAAAAAATAAAAAATTATTCTTCAAGCTTAAACATCGGAACTACTCTCTTGCTCTTGTCTGGATAAAACGGTTCAGATGGGAACCCCTTAGCAAACACGCTGACTCTTTTACCAATCAAAGCCTGGTCGAGTTCATCAGCTTCTTTTGGATCGATGTCAATCCTTCCAAGTATCCATGGGCCCTCATCAAGCTCAACTAATGCAACTACATACGGAGCTTCTTTTTCGTATCCAGATGGAGCTACGTATATCGTAGTAAACGATCTAATCGTTCCCTTTCCACTTAGCTCCACTTTCTCAAGATTCCTACTCTTGCAGTTATCACAAGTAGCTTTGGGTGGGCATGTATAAGCTCCGCAGTCCTTGCACCTCTGTCCTATCAGCTTACCTTCGAGTAGTGCATTAAAAAACTCTGTGAAGCCCACAATTTCACCTCCTGTGAACACTTAGGATTATGTTTGTAAGTGTTCCGAAATCTCCTCCAAGAGTATCAGTCATAGCCGTTTCAGCATCTGGTATTGGATTATGCTTGTATTCACCTCTTAGTATCTTTACTGCTGAATATATCTGTGAAACACCAGTAGCACCAACTGGATGTCCTTTTCCAATCAACCCTCCATCTGGATTTACTGGTAAATCCCCGTCAACCCACGTCACTCCATCCATTGCAGCACTACAAGCCTTTCCGTATTCGAAAAATCCCATTGCCTCCAAAGCTATTATTTCAGCTATTGTGAAACAGTCGTGTAACTCAACGAAGTCTATGTCCTTTGGGGTCAATCCAGCCTCTTTGAAAGCCATTTGAGAAGACAGTCTCCTTGGAATTGCTTTAATTATATCTTCCTTTTGCCTAAATAGACTTCCAGCAGAAGCTTGTCCAGTACCTCTTACGTAAATTAGATCTTTATCGAATACTTCCTTTGCAAAGTCTTCTGAAGCCACAATTGCCGCACTTGCACCATCGGTCATCGGACAACAGTCGAAGAGTGTTAGAGGTGAGCATATCATCCTTGAATTTAGTACGTCTTCAACTTTCAAATCACCAAACTTTCCATAAAACTGTGCTTTTGGATTTATCGCTCCATACTTGTGATTCTTAATTGAGACGTAAGCCATCATCTCTCTAAGCTTTTCAAGTGGTATATCGTAAGTCTTTGAATAAAGTCTCGCCGCTAAAGCGAAAACTCCTGGAAAAGTTAGTCCAGCGTTTATCTCATAAACACCATCAACGGCTGTTGCCAAAGCTCTTGTCCCTATAGCAGTTCCAGCGGAAGCTAATCTCTCGCTCCCTCCAACTGCAACACAATCGTAATAACCTGCGGCAACAGCCCTCACAGCCTCTCTAAAAGCTACACTTGACGAGGCACAAGCTCCATCATACCTCATTGCTGGAATTCCCCTAAGCCCAACCTCATCAGCCATGAATCCAGATAGATTTGATGAACCATCTGTCATTTCTCCAACAGCGTTTCCAAAGTATAATGCCTCAATATCTTTTAATTCTATATTTGACTCCTCAAACGCTTCGAGGAATGCTTCAGCAAATAAATCCACAAGCGATTTATCCGGATGCCTCCCAAATTTCGTCATTCCAACTCCTAAGACTACCACATCTCTTTTCTCTGGCATCTATTTCACCACCGTGTATCTTCTCTTAAAGAATTCTCACTCTAAATTTAACCTTTTTCTGTTATAATTTTACCTAATCAATAGATATAAATTTGTATTGTTAATAACGGATAAACTTTCCAAATTATTTTACAAAAAATAAAATAAAAATTATGAAGATTTAGATTTGAGTTCTGGGAACTCGTCGTAGAAGTATTCGTGTTCTCCTCTTTCTCCTTTCTTCTTTCTCTCCTCTTCAAGCTTTCTGAGTTCTACTCTCCTAATCTTACCGCTGATTGTCTTTGGTAATTCTGGAACGAATTCAATTATTCTTGGTATCTTGTATCTTGCCAGTATGTTTCTACAGTGCTTGAATAGTTCTAGTGCAAGTTCTCTTGATGGCTCATATCCTGGCTTTAGTATTACGAATGCCTTAACGAGCTGATATCTTATCGGATCTGGACTTCCGACTACTGCTGCTTCAGCAACTGCTGGATGTTCTATTAAGGCACTTTCAACTTCGAATGGGCCGACTCTGTAGTCTGATGTCTTGATAACGTCATCTGCCCTTCCAACGAAGAACCAGTATCCTCTCTCATCAAAGTATGCCTTATCTCCTGTGTAGTAGTAGTTTCCAACGAATACTTCTTTCATCTTTTCTGGATTGCCCATGTACTCCTTGAATAAACCAATTGGTCTCCATCTGTCGAGTCTAACTACTATGTGTCCAACTTCACCGGGCTTTGTTATCTCATTTCCGTTATCGTCGACAATCGTTATATCGTACATGAACGTTGGTCTTCCAAATGATCCCGGAACGATTTTTCCTCCTTTATACCATGGCGGATTTCCAATCATGGCTGTAGATTCAGTCTGACCGTAGAAGTCTCTTATCTCCGTTCCAGTGTATTCCTTCCACTTTTCGAATATCTCTGGATTAAGTGGTTCACCTGCACTTACTGGATCTCTCAAAGCTTCAAACTTGAACTTGCTTAAATCAGATAGCATGAATAGTCTCCATGCAGTTGGTGGTGCACAGAATGTGTTGACGTCGTACGTTGCTATTGCATTCAAATACTTGTCTCCATTTAACCTTCCCGTATAGTAGAATCCAGTTGTTGTTGCTCCAACTGACAGCGGAGCGAAGAATGTGCTCCATGCATATTTAGCCCAGCCCGGAGCACTTAAGTTGTTGTGAATATCTCCTGGATGTACGTTGATGATCATTGCAGTTGATAGATGTCCAAGTGGATATGAAGTAGCGGTATGGGCTACTCTCTTTGGTAATCCAGTAGTTCCAGACGTGAAGAAGCAGAATATTACATCATCAGACTTAGTCTTTGCTGCTTCAGCTGTAGATTTTTCTTCTCTTACATTATCATAACTTTCCCATCCTTCTCTTTCACCTACTACTATCTTTACCTTTGGTTTTACTCCAGTCTTCTGAATCGCTTCATCTATTACCTTAGCAGAAGCCTCATCTGCAAGTATAGCTTCTGGCGGATACGTGTTAAATCTGAATTCTAAATCTCTAGCAGTCATCGTTGTAGCAGTTGGTACTCCAACAAATCCTCCCTTAACAATTGCATACGTAGCAAACCAAATCTCTGGAATTAGGGGAACCATTACGTAGAAGCTGTCTCCCTTTTCTACGCCATGCCCTCTTAGGTAGTTTACAAGTTTGTTACCTTCAGAGGCAAATTCATTGTAACTGTACTTCTGTTCTTCACCTGTGTCCAAGTTTACCCAGAGCAATGCAGTCTGGCTACCTCTGTCCTTTAGGTGGATACCGTCAAACACTTCTTCAGCCCAGTTGAAGTATTCTGGTAGTTTCATTTTGTTTAGCCTATCAAAGAAGTTCTGCATTGCCTTTTCTTTTTCCTCGTTGTCTGGTAGCTGTACAAGCTCTATAAACTCTCTATATACGTTTTCTAAACCCATTACGATCACCTCTAAGTATCTGTATTAATTGCATATTTTTAAATTCTATGTATACTATATTGTGTTTGTCACATAAACAACATGTAAATTCCCAATAAAAAATTAAACTTTTATAAAACCGTTGCTTGTGCAAAACCTCGCTCTTCACAGTAGTTCCGAAAGTAGCCGATTTTGGTAATCAGGTTCAGACCCATAAACTTTACCTTTTCAGAATACAGTTCAATGAATTTTGATGAAGCTGAAGAAGGTTATAGAGGGATTAAATTTGTTTGAGCGAGAAAGGTAAGAATACTTGGGGTAGCGATATACATCCAGACATCTTCAACGAGCCAGAATTCTCTCTGAGTTTCCCACACTGCAATCTGGAAATGGATAAAGAAGTTGCCGATTGCCACGGAGAAAAAGAAGAGGAATCTTAAGATGAAACAGTTGTTAAAGCAAACATTACGTTTATTCAGCCGTAGACGTTGAAAGGAATGAGCTGATTCTGATGAAAGTCTATACGACAAGAAATTGGCTGATAACGAGATCTTTCGTAAAGGAAGTTCTCAGGTATTGCGATAACAAGCCTAAATTCGTTATAGATAAAGCTCCTTGGCTTATTAAAGCCTTAATCTGGAATTCGAATACGATGGGTTTCGGAAAGCGTAGCTTAGTTGAATCCGTCTTCAGCTCTTTCAAGCAGAGGGTGAAAATCTTCTTTTGTTCCATTACTAAAAATCCTATTAAATGCTGGAATCTTTTCTGCAAGCTGTTTATGCTATACTATAATCATCTAAGAATGTTATGTTAACATGTCTTCAGGTTCGAACATCAAACTTATAAAATTTTATTATGAGTGTGTTATGTGAAATAAGCTATTTCCGACGTTTTTAGATTTTTAGGCTATCCTAAAAATGACCTTCGTAATTGCAAACCTTCGGAACTACTGTTCAGTGCGGAGTAGCATTGTTGAAGTATTTAAATTATGCACAATGTAGTGTCACAACCCATTGTTAATGACGACTGAATCAACCTCTCTTTGGTCTGATGGGTATTCTCCTTTCATATCCGCAGTTTAAGCATGTAATAATAACTCTTGATTTCTTAATCCTAACTCTCATCTTATCGCTTTTATATGGATATAAACACTTCTTACAGAAGATCATTTTTAAGTGTTTGGGAATTCTAACTCTGTACTTCATCGAGATCTTCTTAGCTATTTCTACATATCTTCTTGCAAGTTTGTAATCTTTATTCTTAAAGTTCTCTGCTCTCTTAATTAAAAACTCAATTCTCTCCATTGCTATCTCTTTTTCAAGTCTTTTTTCCCTTTTAACTACCACGATAAAGATTAAAGTGATTGTATTATATCTTCGTTTTCGTATTTTCGATGAGATAGATTAAATAACCTAAGTAAAACCTTTACAGAGTATGAGATTTGACCCAGTAAAGTTCAAGGAATTGACAGAAGAAAACTTCGAACTAGCTTGGATGAAGGGCAAGGAGATATTACAGCCTAGGAATCCAAATCTGGTTTATCCACGATTAGGTTACGAGTTCGGCGAAGAGCATCCAGTTTTTAAGACAATCCAAATGCTTAGACAAGCGTATCTATCGATGGGGTTCAAGGAAGTCGTAAATCCCGTAATCGTTGAAGATGTTCACGTAAAAAAGCAGTTTGGGAAAGAAGCTCTAGCTATTTTGGACAGATGTTTTTACCTTGCGACTCTCCCTAAACCAAACATAGGAATTTCAGCGGAGAAGATAAGAGCCATAGAGAAGATTATCGGCAAAAAAGTTGACGATAAAATCAAAGATTTACAGAAGGTTTTCCACTTGTACAAAAAGGGTAAGATAGACTGTGATGATTTAAGCTATGAAATAGCAGAAATATTAGGTATTGACGATATAACCGCTGTAAAGATATTAGATAATGTATTTCCAGAGTTTAAGGAACTCAAACCGATTCCAAGTTCTTTAACGCTTAGAAGCCATATGACAACGGGATGGTTCATAACTCTAAGTAAAATTGCGGATAAACTACCACTACCAATTAAACTCTTCAGTATAGACAGATGCTTTAGAAAAGAACAGAGCGAAGATGCAACAAGGCTTTACAGCTATTTTTCAGCGAGTTGTGTTGTTGTCGATGAAGAGGTTAGCATCGATGATGGAAAAGCAGTAGCTGAAGCTTTGCTTAGGCAGTTCGGGTTTAAAAAGTTTAAATTTAAATTAGATGAAAAGAGAAGCAAATACTACATTCCAGACACTCAAACTGAAGTTTACGCATTTCATCCAAAGCTCTTAGGTTCAAAAACCAAGTACAGTGATGGATGGATTGAAATCGCAACATTTGGAATATACTCACCAACGGCATTAGCCGAATACGGTATTGAGTATCCAGTTATGAACTTAGGATTAGGAGTTGAAAGACTGGCAATGGTCTTGTATGGCTATTCAGACATAAGAGAGCTAGTCTACCCTTATTTATACGACAAATTTGAGCTTAGCGATATAGACATTGCAAGGGCTATTAAAGTCAATGAAGTTCCAAGAACAACTGAGGGTTTAAGGATAGCTCTAAAGATTTCTGAAACTGCTGATAGATATGCTAATGAAAGAAGTCCATGTAGATTTTTGGCTTATAGAGGAGAGTTGTTTGGTAGAGAAATCGAAGTTTACGTTGTTGAGGAAGAAGAAAACACAAAACTTTGCGGACCCGCTTATGCGAATGAAATAGTTGTTTATAAAGGTAGCATTTATGGAATTCCAAGAAACGAAAAGTGGCTGAAGTACTTTGAGGAAGGAATTCCCACTGGGATTAGATACATAGACTCTTTTGCATATTTGGCAGCGAAGAGAATTGAAGATGCTGCATTTAGAGGTGATGAAATCGTCAAAGTTAGAGTCAGAGTTGTTGAAAGCTTATCTGATGTAAATCTAAAGCTTCAAGACAACATCAGAAATTACATAGTTTCAAGAGGTGGGGGAATAGATGTAAGAGGGCCGATGTTTGTGACAGTTTTAGCGGAGATACACAACCCTTAAGTATTATACAAAAGTTATACTATTTATGAGGCGCCCTGCTGTAGCTGGTAGCTTTTATCCAGCAAGTAAGGAATCACTTGAGGCAATGCTAAGGGAGTTTACTACTCCCATAAAAGATGAATCCGTGATCGCTTGCGTTTCACCACATGCTGGATACATGTACTCTGGTAGAACAGCTGGAAAGGTACACTCGCTTCTTCCAGATGTGGAGACGTATGTAATCTTGGGGCCGAATCACACAGGAGTTGGTTTGCCAGTTGCTGTTTCAAGGGATAAATGGGTTACACCTTTAGGAGAAGTTGAAATAGATCAGGAGTTTATAGATGCAATGCCAAAAATAGTCGTTGCCGTTGATGAAACTGCTCATAGATACGAGCACAGCTTAGAGGTGCAAGTTCCATTTCTACAGTATCTACATAGAGATTTTAAGATAGTTCCGATATGTCTTGGATTGCAAGATCAAGAGACTGCAAGAGAAGTAGCAGAAGAGATAATAGAGGCTGAGAAAAAGACTGGAAAAAAGATAGTCGTTGTAGCTTCTTCGGACATGCACCACTATTTGCCCGACGATGAATGTAGGAGATTAGACGAAATAGTTATAAAAGCGATTTTGTCGATGGATGTCGAAAAATACTATAAAACTATCTACGATCTTCAAGCAAGTGTTTGTGGCTATGGTTGCATAGCTGTAGCAATGTACTACGCAAACCATCACAACGCAAAAGCCGAACTAGTCGATTATTCAACTAGCGGTGATGTCGCAGACAAGAGTAGCGTTGTAGGTTATGCTGGAATCGTGTTTAGGAAATAACGTAATCTACAGCTTCTTCTGGAGTTTTACAAACCTTCATACCCTTTAAAATAACTGGCGGTTCAATTGATGCTACTTTTTTCTTTTCCTTTAATGCTATTGCTATTTCAGAAATTGTTCCGTATTCCCCTCCAACGGAAATTATCGCATCACTTGAATGAACAATTATAATGTTTCTAGCATGTCCCATGTGTGTGGCAATTTTTATATCAACGTAATCGTTACAGTAATCCTTTCCGAACGGTAATATTCCTACAACAATTCCACCTCTTTTCTTTGCCCCTTTTGCGCTAGCTTCCATTACTCCACCAAGTCCTCCATTTATAAGAATGCATCCCTTTTCAGCTATTAACTCTCCAACCCTATAGGCGATTTTGTAGAGATGCTCATCACAGACCGATGAACCAACAACGCCGATCTGTTTCATAGTATTTCTGATGCTTTCATTATATCCATAAGAGTTACTATTCCAATTGGTCTTCCGGATTCTACTACTACTAATCTTGCAAGGTTTAAATTGGCCATTAATCTTGCAGCATCTCTTACACTCCAATTTGAATCTATAGTTACTACTGGCCTTGTTGCAATCTCCTCAACTTTGACATCTCTTGGATTTTTACCTTTGGCTATCACTTTATACACTATATCCCTAACCGTTAAAATTCCAAATGTCTCGTTTTCACCTTTTGGTTCGACTATCAGTGCTCTTATCCCCTTTTTTAACATCTTTTCTATAGCTTCAGAAACCGTTGCATTTGAACTAATTTTAACTGGTTCCCTCCAAATCAGATCCTTCACTTTCACGGGATATCACCTCAACACAACAAGCTTAAAAATTCTAATAGCCTTTATGAAGTTTTCAAACAGCTTGTTCAAGCTGAATAATAACTCTTTCAATAGAACAAATTTATGAGCATCAGAATCTTTAAATAGATTTTTACTCAACTCGATATACTTCTTCTCGAATTCCGTTTCAATTTTTTCAATATCCTCTATACGCTTTAGAATCTTTTCAACTTCAGACTTCACAAAAGCTTTACTTAGTAGGGATTTCATACTACTTTGAAGATCGTAGTATTTACTTGAAATCTCCGATATGTAGGAAAACAGTTCTCTTAACTCGTAAGTTGATAGATTGCCTACAGATATTATGTAGTTTATATCTCTACATAGACTTATGATGTTATCTTGAACTATTACGAGATCTATTAATCTATACTTATCTACTGGTAGTATCAACGGATTCGAAAGCTCTTGTAAAATCTTATCCTTAATCTTATCCGCTTCTCTTTCAAGTTCATTTAAATCGTGAAGTGTGTTTCTTTGCATCAACGAATCTACAGCTTTTTTACATAGCTCAGTATGCTTCAACAGATCTGGAAATGGTGAGTATCCGAGTATTTGGAAGTAGTCTCGAATGAACCTCATTAGTATATCTGATTAAAAATATTACTTAAGTCTTTACTTTTAAGCGATGGACAAGTCAACTTAGTGCAAAAAGCATGTATAATTAATATTTAAAGCACCCTTAAGTTAACACGTCTTAAGCGATAGACGTGTATGTGTTGCGATATTGTTGATTTAAACATTGAACACATCGGTGGTGATGCAATACCGTTGATGAAGTATTTAAATTAACCACAATATGGTGTCACGACCAACACATCCTTAACCTAAGGCACAAGTTTTAAATTGTGCATCTTACACTTCTTAGGCGATAGAACACTTTATAAATCGTATAGGTTTTTCAGATTAATATGAGCAAAATCAGAAAAATGCAGAGAAGGAAGTCAAATCCAAACCTCGTGAAGTTAATAGATAGACTGCTTGAAGAATCAGCAAAGAACAATGCAAAGGTATGGAAAGATATCGCTGAAAGACTTGCAAAGCCTAGAAGGTTGTACGCCGAGGTCAACGTATCTAAAATCGAAAAATATGCCAAAGAAAACGAATACGTAATAGTACCGGGAAAAGTCCTAGGTGGTGGAAGGATAAGTAAAGCTGTGAAAGTTGCAGCGTTAAGTTTTTCGGAATCTGCTAAGAGAAAAATAGAGGAAGCTGGTGGTGTGTGTATGGATATCAATAAACTCTTGGAAGAGAACCCCTCTGGAAGTAATGTGAGAATTCTCGTGTGAGGTGATACTATGACTGTTAACATAGATAGGGTTCTGAAAACCCTCGGTGGAGATTTCACGGTTATCGATGCGAAAGGACATATATTGGGAAGACTTTCAAGTGTAATAGCTAAGAGGTTGCTTAAAGGTGAGAGAATTGTCGTTGTTAACGCTGAAAAAGCTGTAGTAACTGGAGACAAGCATATGGTATTTGCAAGGTATAAGGAAAAATACGATAGAGGTAGCAAAGAGAAAGGGCCATACTTTCCAAGACATCCAGAAAAGATATTCAAAAGAACTGTAAGAGGAATGCTTCCATGGAAAAGTAGAAGAGGTAGAGAAGCCTATAGAAGACTTAGAGTTTTTATAGGCGTTCCAGAGCAGTTAAAGGATAGGGAGTTTGAAGTTGTTGAAGAGGCTTTGCTTGAGAAAGTTTCAAAAACAGATAAGTATGTAACTCTTGCTGAAATTAGTAAATTCCTTGGATGGGGTGGAAGCTCATGAAAATAGTTGTAACGAGTGGTAAGAGAAAAACTGCAATAGCTAAAGCGACATTAAAGCCTGGAATAGGTAGAGTTAGGATAAATAAGATTCCTCTTGAGATTTATCAGCCAGAGATGGCGAGGTTAAAGATAATGGAACCTTTAATAATTGCTAAGGATTTAGCGAAAAAAGTTGATATAGATGTTACTGTAAAAGGAGGAGGATTCATGGGACAAGCTGAGGCAGCTAGAACGGCTATAGCAAGAGCTTTACTCGAATTCAGTGGAGATGAAGAGCTTAAGAGGGCTTTCCTAGAATACGATAGATATCTGCTTGTAAACGATATTAGAAGAAAGGAGCCAAAGAAACAGGGTGGAAGAGGAGCGAGAAAGAGGAGACAGACATCTTACAGGTGATTTACCTATGTTTCCAGTAAGGTGTTTTAGCTGTGGTGCTGTAATTGGTCATCTATACGAAGAGTATAAGAAAAAGCTTGATGAGGGTAAAACTCCAAAGGAGGCTTTAGATGAATTGGGTATTAAGAGGTATTGCTGTAGAAGGATGTTCCTGACATATAAATCAATAGTTAAAGAGTTTGCTCGCTTCCATGGGGCCGTAGGGTAGCCTGGTTATCCTACCGGCTTCGGGAGCCGGTGACCCGAGTTCAAATCTCGGCGGCCCCATTAAGAGGTGATAGGCATCAGGGTTAGATTTCCATTTAGGTATACCCGTTTCGAAAAAGCCCGTATAATTGGTGCTAGAGCTTTACAAATCGCTATGGGTGCTCCAGTATTAATTGAAACCGATAAGACTGATCCGCTTGAGATTGCGATTGAAGAGTTTGAGAAGGGTGTGATACCAATTACCGTAAGAAGGAGAAGAGAGGGATTTGTCTGGCTTGAAAGATACGATTTATTCTGAGGTGGTAAAGTGGTAATTAGAGATGTTAAGTATAGGATCGTCTTCGATAGTAGGGGGAACGAAACAGTTGAATGCGAAGTTGAATGCGATGGAGTTACTGCAAGAGCAATTGCTCCCAGTGGTGCTTCCACTGGAAGTGATGAAGCCATTGTAATCGATCCATATAAATACAAAGAAATCGAACAGAAGGTTTCTAGGGCATTAGTCGGAATGGATGTCTTTGATCAGGAGGGAATAGATGCCACATTGAGGGAGATCGATGGTACTGAAAACTTTTCAAATATAGGTGGTAACTTTGCAATTACTGCAAGTATGGCGGTAGCTAAAGCGGCATCTAAGATTTTGGGTATTCCTCTGTACAGATATATCGGTGGAGCTTTTGCCAAAGAGATTCCTTATCCACTGGGAAACGTAATAGGTGGTGGAGCACATGCGGTTGGCTCAACTGATATTCAAGAGTTCTTAGTTATCCCAGTAGGAGCAAAGAACTACTTCGAAGCCCAGAGGACAAATGCACTGGTTCACAAAACTCTAAAGGAGATATTTAGAGAGAAAGGTATCTTTGCAGCAAAAGGTGATGAAGGTGCTTGGGCTGCACCGATTACCGATGAGCAAGCTTTGGAGTTCTTAAGCGAAGCTATATCAAGAGTAAGAGACGAGACTGGGGTTGATATTAAAATCGGTTTGGACTTTGCAGCTACAGAACTCTGGGATGGTGAAAGATACGTTTACAAAGATAAAAAACTGACTACTGAGGAGCAGATTACCTACGTTGCGGAATTAGTTGACAGATATGGGATAATCTATGTTGAAGATCCCTTACATGAGAATGAGTTCGAGGGATTTGCAGAGCTTACGAAACAAGTAGGAAAGAAATGCATGGTATGTGGTGATGACCTCTATGTCACAAACGTTAGAAGAATCCAGAGAGGAATCGAACTCAGTTCAACGAACACAGTTCTTATAAAGCCGAATCAGATTGGAACACTAACAGATACGTTTAAAGCTGTTAAGCTTTCCAAGGATAATGGACTAAAGATCGTTGTATCTCATAGAAGTGGTGAAACTGAAGACGAGACAATAGCTCATCTAAGCGTAGCTTTTAATGCAACTTTAATAAAAACTGGTGTAGTTGGTGGTGAAAGAATTGCTAAACACAACGAACTGATAAGAATTGAAGACAAGGATAACTTAAAACTCATCAAGCTGTAAAGTATTTAAAACTTGGTGAGTATTGGTGAAAACATGATGCGTGAAGAGTATGAATATCTCGTAACACCAGATGAGTACCTCGCAGCGGGAGTTCACATCGGAACTCAAGTTAAAACAGGAGACATGAAGAGATTCATATTCAAGGTTAGGCAAGATGGGCTTTACATACTCGACATTAGGCAACTCGATGAAAGGATTAGGATTGCAGCAAAGTTCTTATCGAGATTTGAGCCAGCTAAAATACTACTCGTCGCAGCAAGACAATACGCATTTAAACCAATTCAGATGTTTTCTAAAGTGGTGGGCAGTGATTACGTAATAGGGAGGTTTATCCCGGGCACTTTAACGAATCCCATGCTTAGAGAGTACAGAGAGCCAGATGTAGTATTTGTAAACGATCCAACTATAGATAGGCAAGCGGTTACTGAGGCAACGATAGTTGGAATTCCAGTTGTAGCTTTATGCGATACGAACAACTCCGCAGCGGACATAGATCTAATAATTCCAACGAACAACAAGGGTAGAAAGGCTTTAGCTTTAGTCTACTGGTTACTTGCAAGGGAGATATTAAAGATTAGAGGAGAGGAAATGCCATACTCACCAGAAGACTTTGAAGCAGAGATTTGAATTCAATCCGTTTTTAAAAAAGTATAGAAAAGGGCTTAGAAGGGTTGCATTAGTATATCCAAATAGGTACATTGGAGGAATAGCCAACGTTGGGCTTCAGTACATCTATGCAAAGGTAATTGAACTTGATGCCGTTTGTGAAAGATTTTATTCAGATGTTTTTAACGGTTTAAGGAGTTTAGAAACTGCAACACCATTAAAAGATTTTGATATAGCTCTATTTAGCTTACAATACGAAATGGATTACTTTAAGGCAGTTGAAATAATTAGGAAAAGTGGATTTTCTGGATTAAAAATCGCTGGCGGCCCCTGTGTAATGGAAAACCCAAAACCTCTAATGAATTATTTTGATGCCTTCTTTATAGGAGAGGTAGAAGATTCCATTGAAGAGATAGTTTTTGCAAGGGATAAGGAGGAGCTTGAAGGTATTAAAGGCATATACACTGGAAGAGAAGATAGAGTTAAAAGGGTCTACGTTAACCTCGGGAAACATCTTGAAAGCGAGATAATCGGTGATGGAGCTTATGGAAGATGCTTTCTCTTAGAGATAGGTAGAGGATGCATAAGGAAATGCAGATTCTGCTTAGTCAGAAATATATACTTTCCACCGAGGTGGAGAAAGATCGAGAACCTTCCAGATATCAAATTAGTTAACAAAGTTGCCTTAATAGCTCCATCTCCATCAGATCATCCAAATTTCAAAGAGATTTTAGCGAACTTCGTTGAAAGTGGTTATGAAGTTTCTCCTTCATCTGTGAGAGCTGATACAATCGATGAAGAACTGATAGAACTTTTAAAAAATGCAAAACTCAAGTCTTTAACTATTGCTCCTGAAGCTGCTTCGGAACATCTCGTAGAGATTTTAAACAAGGGAATAAGTGTTGAAGACGTTTTAAGGGTTTCAGAGCTTTCATCTGGAGTATTCGAAAAGATTAAGCTATACTTCATGATCGGTTTGCCAAACGAAAGCTTAGAAGATGTTAAAAAAATAATCGAATTGGCTTTAAAGGTGAAAAGCTATGTTAAAAGAGTTGAGATCTCTGTTAACCCTCTCGTTCCAAAGCCTCATACTCCTTTTCAATGGCTTCCATTTGGTGGAAAAGATGACATCAAAGAGGGAATTAAAGAGTTGAGGGATAAGGTTAAACTTTTAAAGGCTGAATGTAGAAAACACGGAATTGAAGCTGATATATCAAATGTTAAGGAGTTTGCAATTCAAACGATTTTGTCGAGGGGTAACGAAGACGTTTCAAGAATTTTTGATGGAGTTAGTTATACTGAGTTTCTTAGTTATTTGGAGAGAATAGATATCGATGCCGAATTACCTTGGGATTTCATAGATCATGGATATAAGAAGTCCAAGCTCGTAAATGAGTACTTAAAGGTAATAACATATTTATAGCGAAATTTCACTTAATTTATGAAGCTGAAATACAATCCTAAAACCTGTCTAAGTTGTGAAGAGATATCCTGTCTAACTAATTGTCAGTACTTAAACTTGAGTTCCTATGAAGCGAAAGTTGAAATAGAAAAAATTGCAAGAGGTGAATACAGTTCTCTGCTGAAGGATTGTGTAGCATGTTACGCTTGTGAGGAGTATTGCAGATATGGAAACCATCCGTTTTTTAGGATAGTTGAACTTCAAGAGCTGCACAACGTGGAAGTAGCTCCAAAAAATGTAGTTGAAGAACTGATAAATAAATACAAAGCTGAAGGCGAATTCAAGCCAAAAAAGGTTGATAAAGGTGTATTGCATATATGTCTATTTCCAGAGCTTAAGGAAAGAGTTCAAAGCAGACTCTTTGAGGGATTAACTGTTGTAAGGGGAAGGCATGTGTTTTGCAATTTGATTTATCTGCATTTGGGAAAGATTTCAGTGATCAAAGAAAGAGCTAAAAAAGTAATCGAAAACATATCTAGCTTAGGTGTCAATGAAGTTGTATTTTTCCACGATGAGTGTTACGCCTTCTATACGACTTTTGCAGAAGCATACGGCATCGAAGTTCCGTTTAAACCGATTCATCTATTTGAATACCTATACAACAAACTGAAAGAGTTAAAGGATGAGATAAAGGAGCTGAACGTTAAAGTAGCCTATCAAAGACCTTGCTCAAATAGATTAATTCCAGAAACGGATAAAGTACTCGATAAGTTGTTTAAACTGATAGGAGTTGAAAGAGTTGAAAGAAAGTACGATAGGGAAAACAGTTTATGCTGTGGAGCTGGTTTAAAACTTCAGGGAAGAGATAAACTTGCAGAAGAAGTTCAAAGAAAGAACTTAGATGACATAGTGAAGTCCAATGCTGAAATAGTCGTATTTAATTGCCCAATGTGTTATGCAACACTTTCAAAAGCTGTTAAAGAGCTTGGATTGAAACCTTATCTCGTAAGTGACCTTTGCAGAATTGCAATAGGTGAACAAGTTTCATAGAAAAGATTAATAAATTGATTGTGATTAATTAGTACGGTGGTAAAATGCTGATTTCTGGTGAGAAGTATATAGAAAGACTCAGAGGTTACGATAGGGAAATCTATGTAAAAGGTGAAAAAATTGATGACTTTGTAGAACATCCAAACGTTAAGCCAATTGTAAATGCGATAGCATATACGTATGAACTCGCTAAAAAGAAAAAGGAATACACACCCTACTCGGAAATCGTTGGTGAAAACGTTAACATATTAAACCACGTTAACAAAACCCCTGAGGACTTAATAGCGAGATTGGATTTTCAGAGAGAGTTGAGCATGAGAATGGCAACTTGCAACTACAGATGCACTGGTTGCGACGCTATAAATGCGTTGTATCCAGCGACTAAGGAGCTTGACGAGAGATTGGGTACTGACTATCACAAGAGGTTTTTGAAGTTACTCAAAGAGATTCAGAAAAACGACTACGCCTGTACTGCAGCTTTAACAGATGTAAAGGGCGATAGAAGTAAGAAGCCCAAAGATCAAAGAGAAATGTATGTCCATGTCGTTGAGAAGAGAGAAGATGGAATAGTTGTAAGAGGTGCTAAGATTCATCAAAGTGGTGCACTCGCAGCAGATATAAACTTCTTCTTACCGACTCAAACCTTTAGAGAGGGTGAAGAAGAGTTTGCTTTAGCCTTTGCTTTAACTCCTGAAGATGAAGGTGTTAAGTACATACTTCAAAACACGGGATATCAGGCTAAGTTTAGAGAGGGTGGTGAGTTTGAAGCGGGGAATCCCGTATATGGTGATAGAATAACCTGTACTATCATACTTGACGATGTATTTGTTCCGTGGGAGAGGGTATTCATATTTGAGGATTTGAAGGCTACGAGAAATGTATTAACGTTATTTGCAAATTCGCATAGATGTGCGGGAGCTGCATGTAAAGCTGGATTCTTAGACAGTATGGCTGGAGCTGCAAGCTTAATGATAAAGGCAAATGGACTTGAAAACGTTTCAGCGTTAAGACAAAAGGTTGGAGAGATAATAGGATTAAGTGAGGCTGTGTATGGAGTTGCAATAGGTGCTGCAACTAAGGGTTATGCGTTTAAAGACGTTTGGCATCCCAATCAGTTAATAGCGAATGCTGGGAAACTAATAGGTGTTGAAGGATTCAGTAAAGCTCTAATGAACCTTATAGATATAGCTGGAGGAATCCCAGTCACTGCTCCTTCTGAATTCGACTTAAAGAACGAAGAAATAGGAAAATTCTTAGAGAAATACCTAATGGGTAGTGAAAAGTTTACGGCTGAACAGAGGCTTAAAATCGTTAAATTCATAGAGTTCTGGGCTACGAGTTCGCATCTCGTAGGTGCTTTCCATGGCGGTGGATCTCCAGCGGCAGCGATAATATTTCTGTTGTATTTAGCCAATTTAAAAGAAAAGGAGGATGCGGTTAAAGATCTCTTAAAGCTTTAATTTTTAATATTTTAACTTAGCAAGTTTTTAATTAATTTATGAATTTTAATTTGCTTAGTTTCATTTTATCTTATAGCACATTTAACTAATTTTAGGTGAGATACTCCGCACTGAACAGTAAATCCGAAAGTTCAAGTTTTGGCAATCTATATTATAAAGCTTTATGAATCAATAATTGTCAACCTTCGGAACTACTGTGAAAAGCGAGGTTTTGCAAGCTCATGAAACAAATAAACCATAGAAACGGTAACAACTCCAACTAATACTGAAGAGATCAGATACCTATAAACTCTTCTCAAATCTGCTTTATAGTACTCTGATGTTAAAACTAAACATAGATGTAACGGAGAAAGCATAACTCCAAAAAATCCAGATGCGATTACAAGCATGAAGTTTAGTGGATTAAAAGTTGAAGAGACTCCTGTAAACGATGTTAAAAGCGGTAAGGCTATTGAGGAGTAACTCATCTCAATTCCAGTGGCAAAGCCAATTGTAAACGATAAGAGACAGGATGCAATTGAAACTGGAAAGTTTACAGAATTTAAATGATTAAAAAAGGTTAAAGCGGCGTTTGTTTCTTCTATTAGACCTTTAAAACTCATTACAGCCATAACTAAGACGATAAACTTAGGATCGATAGCCTTTTTAAGAATGTTTTTCAAATCTTTTATATTTGGTCTTTTATGAATGTATAGAATTATTAAAGATAACACAAGAGTAACGAGTAAATCTAATCTTACGAATAAAACAAGAAATGACATTAAGAGAATTGGATACAAAGAAAAAACTATCTTTTTAAAATCGTTTAGATTATATTTGAACTTTATTTTAAGCTTTCTTGTAAACCAAAGTCCAGCAATTATCGATGTTATTGTTATCGGATATGTAGCTTTGATTATTTCAGTGTAATCTACTTCTACAACTGCTAAAGCTATGATTAAGCTTGGAAAAAGGGGCCAAACTGGAACCCACAGATGTCTGAACCAGTAGTTGATATACGTAGCCAGTTCAGAATCAATCTTAAACTCTTTGACCAGATCTTTTATCATTATAGCAGATATTAAAGCCCCTCCGGGCATAGGTAGAAAACCAAGTAAGGCTGGCAATACTACAACACTAAAACTACCAAGTATGTTTTTGGCTGATGAAACCAGATGATCAAGTAATTTGAAGTGTTCCATTGAAAAACCCAATGTAAGAGCCAACAAAACTACTACAACGATCTTTATCGTGTTTACACTTAAAATTATGTATGCTATTTGAATTAAGCTTTCAAATCCAATCGTTAAAAAACCCAGAATCAAAGCTCCAATAAATATCGAAATGCTTATGTTTACATTTAGTCGTATCAGTAAGAGAATAACGATTATTGAAATTAGGAGTGCTATAGATGAATCCATAAAGTATTGTCAAATATCGTTTTATAAGTATAGCCGTAATCGCATTTCTTAAATAATTACGTGAAAAATAAAATTTATGGAGAAGATTTCTGAAAAGGTGTACTTCATTAGGGGAAAGAATTCTGGAAGATTTCCATTTTGCAATGTTTTACTTGTTGACAACGTATTAATAGATGCAGGAGCTGGAATCGAAATAATTAAAGAACTCGCTAAAAAAACAGAATCGCTCGTTTTATCTCATACGCATCCAGATCATGCAAGTGGAGCGTGGATTTTCAATGAACTTGGAAAAAGAGTTTTTGCCCCAAAAGGCGTTGCAACAGATTTAGATAGCTTAGCAATCAGATTTGTAACTGAAAAACTTTCAAAAACTTGGAAGGAGTTTTATACTTCACCTTCTATAGGTATGAGATCTTTTAGGGCTGAAGGTTATGAAGAAGGCTTACTCAACGATATGTTAAAGTGTAAAATAGAAATTGAGGCTGTAGCTACACCGGGACATACGGACGATCATCACGTATTCATAATTGATGGTAAAATTATTTATGGAGCTGATATCGACCTAACACCATTTGGGCCATTTTATGGAAATCCAGAAGGAAATATGGAGTTGTTCAAGAAGAGTATAGAAAAAGTACTCGAATTCGATGTTGATGTTTTTGTTTCTTCGCATGCTGGTCCCATTTTTGGTAAAAATCGAATTGAGGAAAAATTGATCTGGTATCTCGAATTCTTTGATAAAAGAGATGAGATCTTATTAAACCTCCTAAATGAACCGAAAAGTATCGAAGAACTCGTTGAGATATCACCATTCTATCGTAAAAAACCGTATGTTAAGGAGATGTTGGACTTTTTCGAAATGAACATGATAAAACAACATCTTGCGAAGCTACTTAGAGAAGGCAAAATCAAAAGGATTGGAGAAAAGTATATTAAAAAATCGCAAAATTTTTAACAGTCAAAGTTAAGGAGGATCTAAGTTCTATCATTAATTTTTTAATAATACTTTCAAACTCTTAAGGGAGCATTAAGGACGTAAGCTTTAAATATTGAATATTTAGGTTGTGACACTATATTGTGGACGATTTAAATACTTTATAAACAATGTTGTATCACCACTAATATTTATTTTCGCACTAAGTTAAAAGATAAATCAAAAATTCAAAATAAAAAATTATGGAATATCAAGTTCTTTAAGTTTCTCTTCAGTTGGTTTTCCGTTGATCCAGCCTCTCAGTTTGTAGTATTCTGGGAGCATCTTGTCGAGTTCTACCACATGTCCTTTCGCAACACCATCTGGTAATGGTTCGGTAAGTAACCTCTTTGGAAGTGTGTCGTCCTTTGAATCAAATCCATAGGCGTTTAATATCAACCTTTCAAGGTTGTATATCCTTTCTCCAATTCTCATGAGTTCTTCTACCGTTAGATTCCACCCCGTAACGCATGAGAGCAGAGATGCGTAATCCTTAGCTCCTAAGGCGAAAGTCGTAAAAAGGCAGTTTACCGTTGAATTGACAACACATGCAAAGTCTTGAGTTTCTTTGACGTATTTTGCTTTGTCCTCATAGCTTAACGGATCAATCTTCTTTGGAATTCCTAAAACCTCAAGTGAAACCGTGTAACCAGTTACATGGCATCCTCCTCTGTTCGCAGTTGCGTAATTCAATCCAATTCCTTTAATCGCTCTTGGATCGTAAGCTGGCATTTCTAAGCCTTTTACACTCATAGAAAGATCTGGAGCGTTAAATATTTCAGCGAGTCTTTTGCTACCTAAGGCTAAATACTTTCCAAATCCAGATTTGTATGCAGTTCTCCAAACGGCTTCAACCATTGCTGCGGGATTTCCAAAAGACAAATCTAAGCCTTGTAAATCTTCTTCTTTGATATAACCTTTCTCATAAAGCTCCATCGCACATGCAATCGTTGCACCCATACTTATAGTATCTAAGCCTAGTTCATCACAGAAGTGATTAGCCTTAATAATCGCAGCAAGATCCATAACGGCTGTGTTGTTTCCTAAAGCCCAGATTGTCTCGTATTCTGGCCCTTCAGTGCTTAAGATCTTAAATGCTCCTTCTTTTACCTCTGTAGCTCTTCCGCATCCAATTGGACAACCCCAACACGCAACTCTTTTCCTAAGGTATTTTTCTGTAAGGATTTCACCACTTATCTCATTAGCTCTTTCGTTGTAAGCGCTCTGCCAGTTCTTGAATGGCAGAGCACCAGCGTTGTTTATTATGTTCACGAGAATAGCTGTTCCATACTTGGGCAAATTCTCACCAGTAACCGGATTCTGCTTAATCTTCTCCAAAGCCTTTCTCGATTCTTCTTTGAACTCCTCAGGTTTTGCTATTTCAGGTCTCCTATTTCCAGATACTACTATAGCCTTAAGCTTTTTAGATCCCATTATAGCTCCAACACCAGTTCTTCCAGCAGCTCTGTGCTCCTCGTTTATTATACATGCAAAGTAAACTAAGTTCTCTCCAGCTGGGCCAATACAAGCAACACTACACTCCTTACCAATTCTATTTGAGAGTAATCTTATCGTGTCGAATGTATTCATTCCCCATAAGTCTTTGGCAGATTTTATCTCTGCAGTACCATCCGTAATTTCGAGGTATACTGGTTCATCTGATTTTCCTTCAATTATAATCGCATCGAATCCAGCGAATTTTAAAAGAGGCCCAAATCTTCCACCACTGTTAGAAGAGGCAATTCCATTGGTTAGTGGACTTCGAAGAGCCATTACGTGATACCTACCAGATGCAGGAAAACCACTTACACCAGTAGCCGGGCCAGTAGCAAATATTAACACGTTTTCTTCTCCAAACGGATTTATATCGGTTGGAGCAATTCCCTGCTTTTCGTAAGATTTTAAATAATCGTAGAGAACTCTTACAGCGTATCCTTTCCCGCCAAGGTATTTTCTTGCAATTTCCATGTCTGTAGAAATGGATTTTACAGTTTCATCGCTTAAGTTGACTTTCAAAATCTTACCCATGTATCCATTACCCATACCATTTGTTAATTTTTCAATAATAAATATTTTGTTGTTATCTGAGCTTGATGTGTTAACTTAAGCTGAAATAAATATTAATCATTTTTCTTATAATAAAAATTTTTAATCGATTGTTGTTAATACTCTGGTCGTGACACCACATTGTTTAAATACTTCATCAACAATGTTGCATCACCACCAATGAGCTTGCCGTGTGAGTAAAGATTATATATAAGCTCTTACCCTCTCTCTAAGCTAAGGTTTATCTAACCATTTAAACTTTTTAAATTCTATGAAAATAGCGATATCTGGAAAAGGAGGAGTCGGAAAAACAACACTTGCAGCTGTATTAGCGCATTTATTTGCTAAAGATGGTTATACGGTTACAGCCATAGACTGTGATCCAGATATAAATTTACCATCTGCCCTAGGAATCAAACAAAAGATAAAGCCTCTATCCGAGTTACACGAAATAATAGAGGAAAGGGTTATAGGGCCTTTAGGCACTTACAAGTTAAATCCAAAAGTTGATGACATATTTGAAGCGTATTCTGTTTACAACGAGGATGGTGTTAGAGTTTTAGTTTTAGGAACTATTGAAAAAGGGGGAGAAGGTTGTTTCTGTCCACAGAATGCTTTTTTGAGGGCAATACTGAGGCATGCTATATTCAAGCGGAGAGACGTTCTAATATTGGATATGGAAGCTGGAATAGAACACTTAGGCAGAGGTACTGCAAGGGGTGTAGATCTACTTATAGCAGTTGTTGAACCGGGAACGAGAGCAGTGGAAACATTGGAGAGAATAGAAAGACTAAGCAAGGACATAGGAATAGAGAGAATTGCCGTAGTTGTAAATAAGTACATCGAATCTGATTTAGCTAAAAGGTTGATAGAGTCGATAAAGTATCCAATCCTCGGTTATATCCCCTTTAATGGATGCTTTATAAAAGCTGATTTAGAAAATATTCCACCGTATAAGGTTTGCGATTTGAAACCCTTTAAAGAGATAAAGAGAAGATTAGAGGAGTTGTTATCATGAAAGTAGGAATCGTAACGAGAAAAGGCAAAAGGAAAAAGGATATAGAGATGTTCTCTAAATTCTTTGACATCGTAGTTTATGAAATACCAGAAAACCTTCCAGAACTTATAGAAAATCCATCTGATTACTTAAAAATACCAGAAGACTTTAAACCAGACATGATAATTTCCTTTGCGTTTCATCCAGATATAAACCTTGAACTTGTAAAATTGGCATCTGAGAGAGGTATTGGTTTACTAATAGTCTCTGGTGGAGCTGAAAGTGGATCCTACGCTCAACTAAAAGAAGAGGGAAAGAAGAGAGGTGTAACTGTTCTATGGGATGAGATATGCTGTGCAATCCCAGATATAAAGGATGAAAGATTTTCAGAGTTTTTCAAGCATTTTGGTAGTCCAGAAGTAGAAGTAGAAATAGAGAATGGAAAAATCAAAGATGTAAAGGTTATAAGATCTGCTTTTTGTGGAGCTACTTATTTCGTTGCAGAGAAGATCAAAGGTTTAAGCATAGAAGAAGCACCAACTAAAGCTGGTTATTATACACAGATATACCCATGTATGGCCAAAAGAGGGTTAAACGGTGGAATACATAAAGCTGCAAGAGCTCACAAAAAAGCAGTTGAAAAAGCAATAGAAAAAGCTTTAAAAAAATCTACCACCAGCAGATAACCTTATCGCATTCAATTATCTTTTTCGCAAGCTCCTCGTAGTCAACACTTTCGTAAAGTTTGAATTCGAATACTTCGTTCCCCTTCGCAAGTTCTTCGGCAATCTTCTTCGTCGTCTCATCTGGCTCAGATCTGTATATGTAAACGAGTTTCAATCTTATCACCTCAGTATGGAATTATTACGCTATACTCCTTTAGCTTATTTATTATCTCTTCTAAGCTTAAAGTCTTAAATCCGTATTCCTCGTTCTCCTTTACGTTTGAGTATAGATTTCCGCCCATATCCGTCATGAACTCTAGGTTGTCTTTGAATTCCTCATCGCATTCTTCGCATATCTTCTTCATGTAATCGAAGTCGAGCTTGTGGTTAAGAATGTAGAGATCTACTTTGTGGTCTTCAAGTACTGCTCCAAGTGCAACTCTTAGAGCTTCGAATTGAGATTCCTTATCCTTCGCTATAACCGCAATATACTCCTCCTTCCCCTTCATCTAAAACACCACGTACTTATCCGCATCTTTTAAAAATTCAGCGTTCTTAGCTTGGGTAACCCAATTCTTATACGGAACACCTTCAACTGGCGACTGTGCCTCTCTTAATTTTTCCATATTTTCTCCTACATACCTCCTATAGCTCGCTTCACATATGAATACGTTTTCAGATCCAGCAGTTTCGAGCAGTTCTTTAAACCTCTGATGTTTCACATTTTTCGTTCCCTCTCCAGATATAAAGATCTTTACATCGCTTCCCAGTTTTTTTAGAGCTTTTGTGAGTTCTACTGCATGGTCGAAGTATCTGTCAGTAAATATAGATATTGCTACAAATTCTGGCATGTCTCTTTTTAAGTTCACGAACATATTAATTTTTCTATCCAATTACGTAAATTTAATAAACAAAGCAAAGTTAATAAATGACGATTTACTTATCGTTCTAGGGGGTGAAATCGTGAAACAGTTAACGAAAGAAGAGGTTGAGAAGATTAAGCCTGATGTTGTTGTGGATGCAAGAGGACAATCATGTCCCGGACCAATGCTCGAAGCAAAAAAGGCTTTGGGAACAAAGGTTAAGCCTGGACAAATTCTTGAGCTTTTATCGAGTGATCATGGAACAAGACATGACTTGGCGACGATGTGTGAGAGGTCAAAGGGGAGATGGGAATATTTAGGCTTCTTTGATGCTGGTGGATACGACAGACATTTCGTGAAGAGAGTTAAGTAAAAATTGGAGTAATCACTATGACTCACAAAATTTTAATTTTTGCTGCTGAGATGGCTTATAGAGCATTAGATCAAGCGGGGCTTTTACACGTTCACTACTATCCAAATACTGTTATTATCAGAATTCCCTGTGCAAGTATGATCAGGCCAGATTTAATCTTACACGCATTTAAGTCTGGATTTGATGCTGTTTTCGTTGCATCGAGTGGGCCCGATTGCCCATTCATGGGTGAAGAGTGCGTTAGTAAAACTGCTAAGAGGATTGAAAAGGCTTACGAGCTCTTAGATAAACACGGAATAGACAGGAACAGACTTCTCCTATCTGGTGTATGTTCAACGTGTGTTGAAACGATTATTGAGTCCATTAAGAGATTAGAGGAAATCATCGAAGGTGGATGAACATGCAATACGACGTCGTTGTAATTGGCGGTGGAATTGCTGGAATAGAGGCATCGTTAACTCTTGGAGATGCTGGTTTTGAAGTTTTATTAGTTGAGAAGGAACCAAGCATTGGAGGACACATGATTCAACTGAGCAAGGTATTTCCCACTACAGACTGTGCAGGGTGTATAACAACTCCAAAGATGGCCGCAGCCGCAGCTCATCCAAGGATAAAGTTGTTGACGTACTCTGAAGTTAAGGGAATAGAAAAAGTTGGAAAGAAGTTTAAGGTTAAGATACTGAAAAAGCCGAGGTACGTGGATGAGGATGCATGTATTGGATGTGGTAGATGTGAGCAAGTCTGTCCAGTTTTAGTCCCAAAGGAGTTCGAGTATGGATTGATTGGAAGGAAAGCTATATACATTCCATTTGAAATGGCAACTCCCAAGAAAGCTCTAATAGATTTGGAAAACTGTATAATGTGCGGAAGATGTGAGAGAGCTTGTCCAAAGGATGCTATAAACTTCCTTCAGGAGCCTGAAGAGATTGAAGTGGAGACCTATGCTATAATAATCGCAACTGGATTCAACCTATTCCCACCTGAAAAGAAGGTTGAGTACGGATACACTGGAAGCTTAAAGGCTATACAAGTCGATGGAAATCCGAATGTAATACACGCTATGCAGATGGAGAGACTTCTTGCACCCTCAAGACCATACAATGCTTTTGTAAGACCTGGAGATGGTAAAGTTCCGGAGAGGGTTGCTTGGGTTCTCTGCACTGGTTCAAGAGACAAATCCGTTGGAAATCCACTATGTTCAAGAGTGTGCTGCATGTATTCTATAAAGCAGGCTCTACTCTACACTTCAGCAGTTCCATTCGGTGAAGCTACGATATACTACATGGATATCAGAGCATTTGGAAAGGGTTTTGAAGAGTTCTACAACATGGTAAAGGAGCTTGGTGTTAACTTTGTGAGAGGTAAGGTTGCTAAAATCGAAAATAGAAACGGGAACCCAGTTATAATAGCTGAAAACACTGAAACCGGGGAGCTAATAGAAGAGGAATACGATTTAGTCGTTCTGTCCGTTGGTTTACTTGCAAATCCAGAAGTTGCAAAGATCCTTGGAGTAAACGTGGATGACTACGGATTTGTATCTCAGCCGGAGGAGAATACCAATCCAGCGCTTACAAATGTTGAAGGGATATTCGTAGCGGGAACTGCAACTTGTCCAAAGGATATTCCAGACACAATCGCTGAGGCTTCCGCTGCGGCAGCTCAGTGCATGGCTTATCTTAAGGAGGTGAAAGGTTGAGGAAAAGGATTGGTGTTTACGTCTGTCATTGTGGTGGAAACATATCCGATTACGTCGACGTTAAAAAGGTTGTTGAAGCTGTAAAAGATTTGCCGGGAGTTGCTGTTGCAAGAGATTTCGTTTTCATGTGTTCCGAAGCTGGGCAGGAACTTATAAAGGAGGATATAAAGAATTTAAACTTGGATGGTGTAGTTGTAGCTTCGTGCTCACCGCATTTACACGAAAAGACTTTTAGAGATGCTGCAAAATCTGCTGGTTTGAATCCGTATCTCGTTGAGCACGTATGTATCAGAGAACACTGTTCATGGGTACATTCAGATGATAAGGAGGCAGCGACTAGAAAAGCTATATGGATTGTGAAGACTGCTATAGCGAAGGTTAGTCTTGCAAGAGAACTCCAGCCAATAAGATTGGACATGAAAAAAGAGGCAATTGTAATTGGCGGTGGAATCGCTGGAATGAGATGTGCAATCGATCTTGCAAGAGCTGGATCAATCGTCCATCTTGTTGAGAAATCTCCGTTTCTTGGAGGTAGAGCAGCACAGATATACAAGCTGTACCCATCTGGAAAGAGTGGATACGAAATAGTAAAAGAACTGGTTGAGGAGATAAAGAAATATCCAAATATAAAGGTCTACACGAACGCTGAGGTTATCTCTGCTGAAGGAGCTTTAGGAGATTTTAAAGTTAAGATAAGGATAAATCCGAGATACGTTACTGAGAAAAGTGAGGAATTAATGGACAAGTGTCCAGTTGAGGTTCCAGATGAGTTTAACTATGGTCTAACAAAGAGGAAAGCGATATACAAAAGAGAATTCAGCTATCCCGATATGCCAGTCATAGATATCGATGCATGCACAAAATGTGGTGAATGTAACCCAGACTTCAACCAGCAACCTGAAGTAGTAGAGTTAAACGGTAGCCTAATAATACTGGCAACTGGATTCAAACCTTATGAGCCAAAAGAAGGAGAATTCGGATACAAGGTTTACGATGAAGTTATAACACTCCCAGTATTCGAAAGGTTGCTTGCATTATCAGATGATAAACTCGTGTACAATGGAAAAGAGATTAAGGACATCTTGTTCATATACTGTGTTGGTAGCAGATGTGAAGAACATGAATACTGCTCAAGATACTGCTGTGTTGCAACTCTAAATGCATCTCTCGCAGCTTTAGAAAAGTTCAAAGATATAAGGATATATCACGTTTACAGAGATATAAGAGCTTACGGTAAATACGAGAAGTACTACGAGGAAGCTGGAAGGAATCGAGTTTTATTTATAAGATACGATCCAGAGGAGCCGCCAGTTGTTGAAAAGAGAGGAGATAAACTGATAGTTAAAGTTAAAGATATGCTTACTGGTGGTGAAGAGCTTGAAATTCCAACTGATCTCGTTGTTCTCTCTGTAGGAATGGAGCCAGAGATGAGCGAAGTCTTTACAATGTTAAGAGTTCCGTTTAGTAGAGATGGATTCCTCCAAGAGGTACATCCAAAACTGAGGCCTGTTGAAACTGCAATTGCAGGAGTTCTCATAGCTGGAACTTGTCAAGGTCCGAAAGATACTGTAGAAGCAACGGCATCAGCATCAGCAGCGGCTGCGAAAGCAAATACATACCTCATAAAAGGTTATGCGGAGCTTGAGCCGTTCATAGCTGAAGTAGATCCAGAGAAGTGTGACGGATGTGGAGAATGTGTTGAAGAATGTCCAGCGAGTGCTATAAGCATAAAGGATGGAAAAGCAGTTATAAACGAGGCTTTATGTAAGGGATGCGGAGCGTGTGGTGGAGTTTGTCCAAACAAGGCGATAAATCTGAGGGGATACTACTACGATCAACTTGAAAAGATGATAGAAATTGTAGGTGGTGAGTAAATGGCCGAAGCTAAAAAGGAGCTTACAGTTAAGAAACTAAGAGAAAAGGGTGTAAAGCCGAGAAAAGAGGCTATTGAGAGATCAAAGGAGCAGAGAAAGATAATAAAGCAGATAACTGAATGTCTAAAATCTGGGCCAAAAACGATTCCAGAGATCGCAGCCGAGCTTAACATGCCGACAGGTGTTGTTACGTGGTACGTTATGACGTTGTGGAAGTACGGGCAAATCGTTGCTGGCGAGGAAGTTGATGGATACTACAAGTATGGGTTGGCCAAAGAAGTTAAAGAGGAGGAGGAAGAATGATAGTTAATCCCGACTTTGTAATGACGTTAAAGGAGTTTGGTGCTGAAAAAGTCACAGAATGCTTTAACTGTGGTAACTGCACTGCTATATGTCCATTAACATCAAATGAGGAGAGCTTTCCAAGGAAGATAATAAGGTACGTACAATTAGGTTTAATAGATAAAATAAAATCGTCATTAGAGCCATGGCTTTGCTACTACTGCGGTGAATGTACAAATACTTGTCCAAGGCAAGCAAGTCCAGGAGAAACCATGATGGCAGTTAGAAGGTATTTGATAACTTCTTACGATTGGACAGGATTCTCAAGATGGTTGTACAAGTCAAAGATAAACGAAATTATCTCCGTTTTAATTCTATTTTTTGCAACATAATATACTTTTTCCATGGCCCAATCGTAACTACTCATACGGAATTGGAAACCTTTGCTCCAGCAGAGGTTATGTCTTTGGTACGATTTTGGCTGTGATACTCCTCACGAATATATACCGAATGTACAAGTTTACAATGAAAGATGTAAACGTGAAAATCCCATTCTCTCTATACATCAAAGAAATAAAGACTTTAGCCGTTCATTTCTTCTCAGACTCTGTAGTGATCCTAAATCTGGTATTAAGTCTCAATGGAGAAACCACATATTGGTCATGACTGGATATTCTGTAACCTTTATATTGGTGCAAATCGATTTGTTTACGAAGTGGTCTTTAACGAATACTCCACCCCCAGCATGGCATCCTGCAAAACTGTTTTGGAGTTACGCTACGTTTGCCATACTCTATGCTACTACTGTTGCGATGATTGGTAGGATTAGAAAGAAGCAACCTTATCATCAGTATTCCCATTCCACTGACTGGATGTTTCTGATTTTGCTCTGGTTAACTACCTTTACAGGTTTATTGGTTAGGATATTTCATGGAACTCGATTGGCCAATTCCAACTTATTATGCGTTTGCAGTACATCTCGCATTAGTAGTTCCACTACTAGCTCTTGAAGTTCCATTTGCAAAGTGGTCACATCTTGCATATAGACCATTTGCGATATACTTTGCAAATATTAAAAAGAGAGCGATGGAATTACAGAAACAGGTTGAAGGTTAAAATTTTTATTTTTACAAAGCAATAATAGCGGGGCGTGGATTTGAACCACGGATCTGCGGGTTATGAGCCCGCCGGGATTACCTGGCTACCCCACCCCGCTTCAAACATATCTTGAAGCTTACGATATTTAAGCTTTGAGGTATGAAAAACAAAATTTTGAATTTATCAATAAATTTAAATTTTTTATATTTTTACTTAAAATCAAATACATCATGAGTCAAGACCTTTAGTTAGAGTTAAAAACAGAAGATTTCATTTAAAGATATAGATATGGAATGCGAAACTCTATTAAAATTCATAGAATTGTTCTCGGAACACTTAAGAAATTTAAAAAACTACATAGATGTCGAAAGCGTTGAAAAAATGATAGAGGCTATCGACAGTTCAAAAGCTATATTTGTTATCGGTGCTGGAAGAAGTGGATACATCGCTAAGGCTTTTGCTATGAGGTTAATGCATCTCGGTTACACTGTTTACGTAATAGGTGAGACTGTTACTCCAAGAATCACGAAGGAAGACGTTTTAATTGCAATATCTGGAAGTGGTGAAACGCTTTCAGTTGTGAACATCAGTAAGAAGGCTAAAGACGTTATAGGTTCCAGACTTATTGCGGTAACGGGTAATGCGAATTCGACACTAGCAAAAATTGCCGACATTGTAGTTCTAGTTAGAGGAAAGGTAAAGACAATGAGAGATAATGCAATATCTAAGCTTGCACCACTTGGAACTATGTTTGAGCTAACAACTATGGTCTTTTTAGACGCTTTGATATCTGAACTGATGTATCGTAAGAAGTTAACCGAAAAAGATTTAGAGGCAAGGCATGCGGTTTTAGAGTGATGAACATGTTAGACCTTATAAAAAAACTCAGTAATTCACATGGAGTAAGCGGATTTGAAAAGGAGATTTCAGATGTCGTTAAAGCTGAACTTGAGAGTATTGCAGATGAGATAAAAATCGATAAACTGGGTAATATCATCGCTGTAAAGAATGGAAATGAGCAAAAACTTATGATTGCTGCACATATGGATGAGATAGGTTTTGTCGTTAAGTACATAGATGACAAAGGATTTATCAGGATTACTCCGATTGGCGGATGGTTTTCTCAAATAGCTTTGGGACAAAGGGTTATTTTACATGGTAAAAGGAAAGTTTATGGAGTTATAGGATGTAAGCCACCGCATTTAATGAAAGAAGATGAGAGAAAGAAAGCCATTGAAATAAAGGATATGTTCGTTGATATAGGTGCAAGTAGTAAAGATGACGTTTTGAAGATGGGTATAGAAGTTGGAACACCAGTTACAATAGATAGAGAAGTAGTAGAATTAGCTAACGGAAAAATCACTGGAAAAGCGTTTGACAACAGGGTTGGAGTTGCCGTTATGATTGAAGCTTTGAAGAGGACTAAAAGTGATGCAACGATTTATGCAGTAGCGACGGTTCAAGAAGAAGTTGGACTTAAAGGTGCAAGGGTTTCCGCTTTTGCAATAGAGCCAGATGCTGCAATAGCAATAGATACATGTCCAGCAGCAGATTTTCCAGGAAGTGAAAACGCTCACATGGATATAAAGCTTGGAAAGGGTGCTGTTATCACTGTTGTAGATGCCTCTGGAAGGGGTTTAATAACGAATT
>Ga0190326_1000003_pt1 | contig 42129 bp, 42 predicted proteins | sample 4870111112_MG_FD_165049 | JGI IMG/M metagenome (GOLD analysis project Ga0190326, IMG submission 165049) | Hydrothermal vent sediment bacterial communities from Southern Trench, Guaymas Basin, Mexico - 4870-11-11-12_MG | ecosystem: Environmental > Aquatic > Marine > Hydrothermal vents > Sediment ... | reverse complement strand
CCGATTTTAACAGAGAAAAAACAAAGAAATCTGATTGCAATAGACGAAACTGTTGTTAAAGCGAACAAAAAACGTTACTACGTCTTCTCAGCTGTAGACGTCGAGAGAAACGAGCTAATTCTGATGAAAGTTTATCCAACGAGAAACTACCTGACAGCGAAGTCTTTCGTAAAAGAAGTCTTAAATTACTGCGAAAACAAGCCTAAATTCGTTATAGATAAAGCTCATTGGCTGAAAAGAGCTCTGGAAAGTCTTGGATTAGAATTCGAACACGAAACCTTTCGGAAAGCGTAGTTTGGTTGAGTCTGTATTTAGCTCATTTAAACAGCGAGTAAAGATCTTTTTCTGCTCGATTACAGCTAAAAAGCCAGTTATAAACTGGAACCCGTTTTGTAAGTTGTTTATGTGGTATTACAATCATCTGAGGTGGTTAAGTTGACAGGGCTATCTATCGCTGCATAAACATAATAATTATCTCTATTATTAACTATTGTTTCATCTTGCTATAATTTTTCTTGGTTTTCTCTCCGTTACAATCGGTAATCTCTCCTCAAACTTCTTGCTGATTTAGAAACTGAATGAAACTCTAATAAAATCTTATTAAATATAAAATATATACCTATATCTTGATTTATAGTACATTTCCTTTCAAATAATTTTAACTCCTTTACTATTTCTTTCACTTTCATCTTATTATCTTCTAAATACTCCCTAAATTTATCCTTTTCTGTTATGTGGACATATCTGAGTTATAGATAGTAAGAATTATATAATGTGAAATTAGGCTAGGAGACAGTTTAGACAGTTTCTAGTAGGCATGGATGGGAGGTGGTAATATAGCGGAAGAATTGTGTCCAAACTGTGGTTCGCCGATGGAAATAGTGAAAGCGGAAGGTATGGACATTCTGAGATGCACGTCTTGTGGTTACGAGAGACCACTCATGGCAGTTGAACCATGGGATCCAATTGAAGGAAAACTCGTAAGATATTCTATCATTGCAGGTATTATACTAACAATAGTCTTGGCAGCTTTAATAAATGTATATATACTATCCCAGTATTCTTGAGGTGATAGGATGGGTGAGAGAAGATGGACAAAGGGAATGTTTGATACTGAAGATTGGTGGGCTTTCTGGATAGGTATTTTCTTCGTGATCCTTGGACTAGTAGCTGCAGCAACCTACAATGTCGAAACGAAGATAGGAGTTGATCTAACTGGCTGGATCGTAAGCTTTCCGAAATGGGTTGACATAAGCAAGAGCCTCAGCGTAGACAAATACCATAAGGGATTCATGAGCGGGCCTGTTGCCGCAGTCGTCTCCTACGTAATCTTCACGATCGCAACGTGCATCGGAGCGAGAGCTATGAAATGGGACGTAAAGAAATACTTCGTTGCTTGGACGATAATTTACTGGCTAACGGTTATCATATACATTCTATCGAGAAACGCATACATTCAAGCTACATCGCTTGAACTGAAGAAATACGGGATCGAGTGGAGTCTCCAGCTCGGTGGAGCTCACTACATCGCGGCGTTAATTATCGGTCTTATAATTGGAAATCTCGCACCTAGGGGATTCAGAGAATTTCTGAGAAGAGCCGCAAGACCAGAATGGTACATAAAAATAGCAATTGTTTGCTTGGGAACAAAACTCGGTCTGAAAGGGATTGAAGCAACTGGGTATGCCGTTCACCTAATCCTTGCGGGATGCTGTGCAACAATTGCAGCGTATCTACTCTTCTGGCCACTTGCGTATACGGTATCGAGAAAGGTATTTAAACTTACAAAGGAGTGGGCAGCGTGTCTTGCTTCTGGTATCTCGATTTGTGGAGTTTCTGCATCGATTGCAACCGCGGGAGCTATAAGAGCAAGACCGATAGTCCCGGTAATGATCTCGTCACTTATCGTTGTTTTTGCTGTGATTGAGCTCATCGTTCTTCCCTATGTTCTTGCATATGCACCATTCTGGGGACTTAACGAACCAATGGCCGCAGGAGCAAGTCTTGGTTTAACAGTAAAAACCGATGGAGCAGATGCCGCCGCAGGAGCAATTCTCGATGAGCTTTTAAGGGCGAGAGCAGCGAATGAGCTTGGAGTGCAGTGGGAAGAGGGTTGGATAACAGCCGCGGCAGTTATGACAAAGATTTGGATAGACATGTTCATAGGAATATGGGCATTCGTCCTTGCAGTGATATGGGTTTACCATTTCGAGAGAAGACCCGGTGAAAGAGTTGAAAAAATGGAGATCTGGTGGAGATTTCCAAAATTCGTCTTAGGTTACTTCATTGCAATGTTTGCGATATGGGGTCTTGGACTTGGCGGGATTATACCTACCGAGGCTTTGAAATGGGGAATTCACCCGATCGAGGGGCCGATGAGACACCTATTCTTCATGCTGACGTTCACCAGCATAGGCCTTGTAACGGACTTTAGAGAACTTAAGAAGGAGGGACTCGGAAGGCTTGCAGTAGCATACGCATTCATCTTGGTGGTAATTATAATACCCATCGGCTGGTTCATAGCGTGGCTGTTCCACCACGGAATGAAACCACCAGTGGTCAAACCTTAAAATCTTTCTTCATTTTTTTAAACTATGAGAACCATACATTTCGACTTATACTATGATGGAGTCAAATGGATAGCTAAGAACGATCGGATAGTTGTTTCTGGGAAAACTCTGGAAGAACTCGACGAAAATCTGAAGCTCAAGCTGAAAGACATCTTTAAAAATGGAAAGATAAAGGTAAGTATGGAGCTTGATTTCAGAAAAGTTATCCCGCACTGGATGTGGCAGTACCATCCCTATTACTTCTACAGAACGGTTTATCTAGATTTGGACTAAACCAACTAGGCCTTGTAGCATTTTCTGCACATCTCTGGTAGCGCGGAGACATCTATAGATAAGGACTGGTAGAATACCACACAGAGAGGTAATGGACTAATTTAATCAAATCAAGACAAAAACCTACAATAGACTTCGTGATATGATATATATATCTTGGTTCAAATTAGGTTTCGCTAATCGGATGTATTAACTTAAGGACGCAAGCTTTAAATTATTGGATATATATGCTTTTTGCACTAAGTTGAGGACATGTTAATATAACGATCTTATATAGTATAGCATAAACAGCTTACAAAATAGATTCCAGCATCTAACAGGATTTTTAGCTGTAACGAAAGAATATTTTAATTCTCTGCTTTACAGTAGATCCGAAAGTTGGCAATTAGGTTGACCTAAATGGGGTTAAGAATTTTTATTCAATTTTAAAATACTCTCAAAATTTTTATTTAAAAGTTGAATGCCAAACTTTCGGAACTACTGTTTAGTGAAGAGAAGGCAGACTCAACCAAGCTACGCTTTCCGAAACCTTTCGTGCTTGAATTCGAGATTAAGGCTTTTTAAAGCATCTATAAGCCAAGGAGCTTTATCTATAATGAATTTTGACTTGTTCTCGCAATACCTGAGAACTTCCTTTACGAAAGATCTCGTTATCAACCAATTTCTCGTTGGATAAACTCTCATCAGTTCATTCCTTTCAACATCAACAGCCGAATAAACGTAGTGTTCGCTTTAACAACTGTTTCATCTTAAGATTTCTTTTCTTCTTCTCCGTTGAAATCGGCAATTTCTTTATCCACTTCCAGATTGCAGTGTGGGAAACTCAGAGAGAATTCTGGCTCGTTGAAGATGTCTGGATGTATGTTGCTATCCTTATCTCAGTCGGTGTCCTTTCTCGCTCAAACAAATTTAATCCCTCTATAACCTTCTTCAACTTCATCAAAATTTATTGAACTGTATTCTGAAATGGTAAAGTTTACGGGTCTCTAAAGAAGCTAAGGAAATTTTATAAACATTTACAGCATTCGATTACTATGCTTAGAGGTATTAAAGTCGTTGAAATGGCACCTTTCTATCCAGCACCTTTTTGTGCTAGATTGCTCTTGTTACTTGGAGCTGAAGTTATAAAAATAGAGCCACCAACTGGAGATCCCACAAGAACTTTTGGTGAAGTATTTGCATCTTTTAACGCTGGAAAGAAAATAATAAAACTAGATTTAAAGAGCGATGATGATCGGAGTAAGTTCTTTGAAATCGTAAAAGATGCAGACGTGTTAATAGAAGGCTACAGACCGGGAGTTGCCAAAAGACTTGGGATAGACTATGAAAGTGTAAAGAGAGTTAATCCTAAAATCATATACTGTTCAATCTCTGCATTCGGGCAAAAATCAAAGCTTAAAGATTTACCAGCACATGACTTAAACATACTTGGATTAGCTGGAATTCTTGAGATCTCTGGATTTAGAGATCCAAACGTTCAGTTTTCAGATTTTGCATCTGCTGTATATGCTGCTTTACTGATCTTAGCAGCTTTATTTGAAAGAGAGAAAACGGGTTCTGGAAGGTTCATCGATGTAAGTATGTTTCACTCAGCTCTGTTTTCGATACCGATCCATTCTACATCCATTTTGAACAGAGTTGCAGTATCGGGGATAGTAAAGAACCCAGTATACGATATATATAAGACTTCAGATGGATACATAACAATCGGTATAGTAGCTGAAGAACACTTTTGGAGGAGTTTATGTAGAGAATTAGAATTAGACTTTGATTTCAGCTTATCTGAAAGCTTTAAAAGATACGATGAAGTAAAGAAGGCTATAGAAAACAAACTAAAAGATATGACTACTAAAGATATTTTGGATAAATTGCAAAAAGCGGGAATACCAGCTTTTGAAGTTTTAAGCTTAAAGGATATTAAAAGGATTGAAGATGTCATTGGGGAGGAATTAGTAGAAGAAGTCGAATTTGAAGGAAAAAAGGTAAAGCTCATTAAGCCATTCTTTAAATAAAATTATAACGATCTATAATTCGGTTTTAATTTTTATTATAATTAATGATCATTGATATGGACTAAAAGGGAAAGATTTTAATAACAACGATAATGACAATAAAAGTGGTGATGAAATGCGAATTGCTGTTATTGGAGTTGGCTATTATGGATTTAACGCAAATACACCAGATTTAAGCTGGAAGGAGATAATGTACGAAGCGGCTTTAAGGGCTTATGCCGATGCTGGAATAAATCCTCGTAGGGACGTTGACAGCTTTGTAACGTGTGCAGAAGACATATACGAAGGTTTTGCTATATTCGACGAATTCGTCCCAGATCAACTTGGAGCAGTTCTAAAGCCGACTTGCACAATCTGCGGAGATTTCCTCTATGGAATCGCTACAGCGTATATGCAGATAAAAAGTGGCCTCGCAGACGTTGCAGTAGTTGAAGCCCATAGCAAAGCAAGCGATATACAGACGTTTGGACATGTATTCAGATTTGCAATGGATCCAATATGGCTTAGGTGTATTGGAAATGCCCATCCGTACTACTTCGCTGCTTTAGAGATGGATCTCTACATGAGGCAGAGATGCCTAACCGAAGAGCAAATTGCGAGAGTTGTCGTGAAAAACAAGAACAACGCGATGCTAAATCCATCTGCACCTTATGGTGCGAATGTAAAACTTGAAGATGTATTGAATAGTCCTAAGGTTTTCGATCCAATGAGGAAGATTGAAATAGCTCAGCCAGCTGATGGTTGCGTAGTATTCGTACTTGCAAGTGAAAGCGTTGCAAGAGAACTCACAGATACACCGATATGGGTTAAAGGAGTTGGCTGGTGGAGCGAAACGGGTAGCTATGACACTATGAGCTTCTCTGCTATGTATGCATATAAAGCGGCGAAGATGGCTTACAAGATGGCCGGAATAACAAATCCAGCTAAGGAGGTAAACTTCGCCGAAGTAGATGATAGGTTTGCATTCAAGGAGATTCAGCATATAGAGGCTTTACAACTTGCAAACAAGTTTGAAGTTGGAACACTACTTGAAGAAGGTTACTTTGATAGAGATGGAGCATTGCCGATAAACGTATCTGGTGGAAGTCTTGGCATAGGCAATTTGCTTGAGTGCACAGGTGGACAGAAGGCATTAGAAGTAGTTCTACAGCTAAGAGGGGAAGCTGGGAGAAGACAGCTTAAAGATGTAGAAGTAGGTGTTGCACAGGCTTGGAGGTATATCCCGACTGCGAGTGGAGCTGTAGTCGTTTTCGGATTGTAATGAGGTGATACCTATGGAGGTAGAAGTTATAAAGGGTTTAAAGTTCCACAAGAAGCAAGACGTTGCAATAGTTGGAGCTGGAATGACTACATGGAAGCGAAGACTGAATGAAACTGGAAGAGAGTTGAGTTATCTTGCAGTAAAGCAGGCTTTGGAGGAGGCTGGAATAACGCTTGACGATGTCGAAATGGTCGTAATGGGTTCTGCTCCAGACACATTCGATGGTTTTACAATGAAAGGAGAATATCTACTCGATGGAGCTGGAGGTAGCGATAGACCATACATACGTGTATTCGTTGGAGGTGGAACTGGAGTTTTTGCACCTATAGCTGGCTATTGGCATGTTGCAAGTGGTTTAGCAGATGTTTGCTTAGTGGTGTGTGAGGAAAAGATGTCTTCCTGCTATCCACATCCGCAATCAGCATTTAAATACATATGGGATCCGATTCTTGAACGCCCATTAAAGCCGAATCTGATTTGGATATTCGCTTTAGAGATGCGTAGGTATATGCACGTTCACAACATAAAGCATGAGGATATAGCACTTGTATCTGTTAAAAACAAGGCAAATGCGTTGGATCATCCTTGTGCACAAGTAGCTGGAAAGATAACAGTTGAAGACGTTTTAAACAGCGAGCCAATGGCTTTACCCGTTAGAAGACTTGACGTCTCGCCACCGAGTGATGGAGCTGCAGCTTTAGTCATGGTTGCCCCTCATATAGCGAGACAGTTGACCGATGAGCCAGTATGGGTTACTGGAGTTGGATGGGCTTTAGATACGACATGGTGGACAAACAGAGATCTTTACTTCCCACGTTATGTAGCTGAAGCTGCGAAGATGGCTTACAGAATGGCTCACATAACAGATCCAAGGAAGGAGATAGATGTAGCTGAGCCATACGATCCATTCGATTACAAGGAGCTACATCACATGGAGGGATTGGGTTTGTGTAAGAAGGGAGAAGCACCAATACTAACGAGGGAAGGAGTAACTGCAAGGGATGGAGATTTGCCTGTATGTCCATCTGGTGGACTAATGGGTGTTGGAAATCCAATTGCTGCAACGATGGGAGTTAAGGCTTGCGAAATCTATTGGCAGCTTGCATACAGAGCTGGGAAGAGGCAAGTAGCTAAGGAAGTTACAACTGGAGTTTGCCAAGCTTGGGGAGATCTCATGCAGATTGGAACTGTTATGGTTATGTCAAATAAGAGGTGATATAATGGCTGTTGGAAAAAAGGAGATTAGTTGTCCTCCTTCAGCACCGGGAACACCTCTGAGTGAAGAGGACATAAGAAAGGGAAGAGTGACATATGTAGAAGATCATCCAGATCTACGTTATAGCTGGACTGCTGGGCAGGCGATAAGCAGATTTCTGAACGGCTTGAAAGAAGGTAAAATACTAGGTGTTAAGTGCAACAAATGCGGTAGAATAATGGTTCCGCCACGTATGTTCTGTGAACTGTGCTATAAACCTATAGACGAATGGGTTGAATTGAAGGATACTGGAACTGTTAAGACTTTCTCTGTTTCGTACATCGATCCAGATGCGAGACCACTAAAAGAGCCTATAATAGTTGCTGTAATCGAAATAGATGGAGCTTCGCCGAATATGGGATTTATGCATATACTTGGTGAAGTAAAGCCTGAGGAAGTCTACATAGGAATGAAGGTAAAAGCGGTTTGGAAACCAGAGGAGGAGAGAGAAGGAGCTATAACGGATATAAAGTATTGGAAGCCTTTGAGGTGATAAAATGATTGAGAAGATTGTAAATCCAAAAGAGCTAAGACATTGGGATGGATTAATCGATGTATACTGGATTTACACGAGTGGAACTGCCGGAGATTACTTCTTCAAGAAGTTGAAAGAAGAGGGCAAGTTTACAGCTGCTAAGTGCAAGAAGTGTGGAAGAGTTTACTTCCCACCACGTATCTACTGTGAGAAGGATTTAAGTGAAACTGAATTCATAGAAGTTAGTGGTGAGGGAACTGTTAGAGCTTTTACAGTTGCAAGACTTGACGTATATGAAAAACCACTTGAGAAACCGGAGATTTATGCAATAATAGACATAGATGGAACAGACGGATGCATAATACATCTGCTAGGCGAAGTAGAGCCAGAAGAAGTAAAGGTTGGAATGAAAGTCAAGCCAGTTCTTAAGGAAAAGGAGAAAAGAGAAGGTAGGATCACTGATATCTTATACTTCAAACCCGCTTAATTTTTAAATTTTTATAATATTTTTCAAGTGGTGATTTAAATGGATTTTAAGCTTACAGATGATCAGAAGATGATTGCAAATGCTGCAAAAGACATAGCTAAAGATTTTCCACCAGAATACTGGAGAGAAAAAGAGGAGAAAGGCGAGTTTGCTGAGGAGTTCTTTAAAGCGATTGCCGATGCTGGTTTCTTTGGAATCGTAATTCCAGAGGAATACGGTGGCTCAGGTTACGGAATGACAGAGCTTTTGATAGCAATGGAGGAATTGGCAGCGAATGGTTGTGGAATGGGTGGTGTTTGGTATTTGGTTTTAACAGAGGTCTTTGGAGCTTTAACTATTGTCAGGCATGGAACTGAGAAGCACAAGGAGAAGTATCTGCCAAAGATTGCAAAGGGTAAGCTTGAGTTCTGTATGGCTTTGACTGAGCCAGATGCTGGAACTAACACGTTAAACATAAGGACTACTGCTGTTAAAGAAGGAGATGAATGGGTGATAAACGGGAACAAGATATTCATAAGTGGTGCAGATAGAGCTAAGGGGATGCTAATAGTTGCGAGGACTACTCCAAGGGAGAAAGCACCTAAGAAAACTTATGGTATAAGTCTATTCTTGGCGGATCTTCCTAATAAAGCCGTTAAGGTAAATCCGATTCCTAAACATGGAATAAACTATTCAAAGACTTGTGAAGTAAGTTTTAACGATTTAAGGTTGCCAGAGGATGCCTTAATTCCTCCGCAGGATGAGGGTTGGTACATTTTGCTTGACACATTAAATCCAGAGAGGATGAGTTTTGCAGCAGCTGCGATAGGAATAGCAAGGCTTGCGATAAGTAAAGCCGTGGAATACTCAAAGCAAAGAGTTGTCTTTGCAGATCCAATAGGTAGTTACCAAGGATTACAATTCCCACTTGCTGAAAGCTATGCAGCGTTAGAATGTGCAAAGCTCATGAATTTCAAAGCGGCATGGCTATTCGATAACGGTGCAAGTTATAGAGAAGTCGGTGCTGCTGCGAATATGGCTAAAGTAGTTGCAGTTGAAGCTGGAATAAAAGCCGTTTACTGGGCTATGCAGGTATTTGGTGGTTATGGATACGCTAAGGAGTACGATGTAGAAAGGTGGTGGAGAGAAATAAACCTAATAAGGCTTGCACCAGTTACACAGCAAATGGCTTTGGCGTATATCGGTGAGCACGTTTTGGGAATGCCAAAAAGTTATAGAACTTAAAAAAATTATATTGATGATTTTATTTTTTCTAATGAATCTGGGTTTTCTAATGCTGATGTGTCTCCAAGCTCTTGCCCCGTTACAACAGCTCTTATAAGTCTTCTCATAATCTTACCGCTTCTTGTCCTTGGCAAATCTGGAACAAACACTATTCTTTCTGGCTTAAACGGTTTTCCTAGTTCTCTTACTATTTTTTCTTCTATTTCTCTTTTTATCTCTTCACTTGGCTCGTATCCCGGTTTTAACGTTGCAAATATCCATATAACTTCTCCCTTCAACTCATGTGGAACTCCAATGCAAGCAGATTCTTGAATTGCTGGATGTGAGTTCACTATTGTTTCAACTTCAGCCGGGCCTGTCCTCTTTCCAGCAACTTTTATAACATCATCAGCTCTTCCAAGCAGATACCAGTAACCGTCTTCATCGATGTAAGCCCAATCGCCGTGATACCAAACTCCCTTCCATTTACTCCAATAAGTCCTTAGATATCTTTCTGGATCTTTCCAAAATCCACGAGTCATTGAAGGTGCTGGCTTTTTACATACGAGATAACCAACTTGCTGTCTTACTGGTTTACCCTCCTCGTTAAATACGTCTATGTCCATTCCCAAGCCGGGATAGCCCAAAGTAGTCGGCTTTAATGGCATTACTGGCGATGGAAGTAAGAAGCAACCGAAAATCTCAGTTCCACCAGATAGGTTTATTATTGGACATCTCTCCTCTCCAACGACTTTCAGCAACCACATCCATGTATCGTAATCAATTGGTTCTCCTGTATTTCCAGTAGCTTTTAAACTACTCAAATCGTGTTGTTCAATTATCTCGTTACCGAATCTCTTAAGCATTCTGAAAACTGTTGCAGAACCTCCAAGTATTGATATCTCAAATTCTTCAATCATGCTCCAGATTCTATCTTTTTCTGGATAATCTGGTGCTCCTTCAAACATCACATGGGTTCCACCTAAGTGTTGACATCCTATTATCTGCCAAGGCCCCATCATCCATCCTATGTCTGTAATCCAAAGGAATACGTCCTCATCCTTCAAATCGAGGTTGAAGTATATCTCCTTAGAGCTTTGTAGAAGTGCTCCTATATGTGACAACACTACTCCTTTAGGCTTTCCAGTAGTTCCAGATGTGTAAAGCAATAAAGCTGGATCGTTGGATTCAACTGGTACTGTTTCGCACCTCTTACTCTCTTTTAGCTCATGCCAATAGTAATCTCTACCTTCTTTCATCTCTACTTCAACATCAGCCCTGTTAACTACGATAACCTTCTCAACCTTAGTTCCCTCTAAGGCTTTATCCAGCTCTGGTTTAAGCTTAACAGCTCTTCCCCTTCTATACGTTGCATCCGCGGTAACAACAATTCTCGCCTCGGAATCGATAAGTCTCGTAGCTACTGCTCCAGCACTGAAACCTGAGAATATCGGCATTGCTATTGCACCAATCTTCATCGCCGCAAGCATTGTAACTACTGTTTCTGGTAACATCGGAATGTACATTGCGACAACGTCTCCTTTCTTTACTCCGAGTGACTTTAAAACGTTTGCAAATCTGTTCACTTCCCTATAAAGTTCCAGATACGTATACTTCTTCACTTCTCCGTCTTCTCCTTGCCAAATGAAGGCTAATTTATTCCTCCTCTTAGATTTATGTCTGTCCAAAACGTTATGAACGATGTTTATTTCGCCGTTGACAAACCAGTCAGTCCATTCTATACCCTTAGACATGTCATAGACCTTTTCGTACTCTTTGAACCATTCTACGTTTAAAACTTCTACAGCTTTACTCCACCACCATTCTATATCCTCAGTAGATTTCTTAACGAGGTCTTTGTAATCTGAAAATCCCTCCGAATCCATAAACTGTTTGACGTTAGCTGATTCAACCAGTTCCTTTGGTGGATACCATATAAATCCCATATTGATATTAACAATCTTGAGAATTTAAAAAGTTTTAAAATTAGCATTAAGGATTTGATTTGTGTTATTATAAATAGTTATCTATTCATACCTCAAAGCTTGAATAGGTTCAAGACGGGAAGCTTTCCAAGCTGGGTATAATGCACTAACGAGTGCCGTAGCAATTCCAAACGAAATTCCAACAAACACGTAAAGTAAGGATGAAGGCTGAAAAACGTATTTAGCAGTCTTTAATATCAACAAGTCTATTACGTAACCACCTATAAAACTCAAAGCTCCACCGATTAAACTACCAATTAAGCCTAATATCAAAGCTTCCAGGAGAAATATTTTTAAGATAGTTTCTCTATAAGCTCCTATTGCTCTCAATAAACCTATCTCCCTTGTTCTTTCAATTGTAGACATCAACATTATGTTTAAGATACTAACCCCAGCAACCAGCAATGAAACACCCGCTATAGCCATTAAAAATAGAGTCCACTTACTTAAAATCGAATTGATTCTCTCAATAATCATCTTTATCTCAAAAACGGAAACTTTAGATTCCCTTTTGTTGATAACCTTGTTAACGAATTCCCTAACTTTGTCAACATCACTTAAACTCCTTGTTTTGACAATTACGAATTCGTACTCTTTTTTACTTTTGAAGATCTTGTCAAAGTCTTTAACAGATATAAAGACAGCAAAATTTGGATTTATATCAAATCTTGCCTCTTTTCTCAAAACTCCCCCAACTCTAAACTCTTTATCATTAATTCTTATTTTACCTCCAATTTTTAACTTGAAGTAATCGGCTATGTTACTCCCAACAATACAACCCCTATAAGATCCCTTCTCAAGCTTAAACAGACTTTTTACATCTTTTTCTTCAATTCCGTATATCGTAGCATAAGTCTTCTTATCCTTATAACTGATTAGAGCGGACTGCCTTTTTATGGGTATTACTTCGTAAACGTATGGTATTCTTTTAAGCCTCTCCACAGTCTTTGAATCTATATACGTGTAACCATGAGTGTAATCTGGAGTAACTATTACTTCATTAGCTATATCCTTAAAATTCTCTAAAATCACGGCTTTTAGACTCTCACCAAATATGCCAATTGAGCTTATAGCCATTACACCTATAATGATTCCAATTACAGCTAAAGTACTCCTTACCTTAGTTCTTTTGAGATTTCTCATAGCAAGCTCAATCAGCATATACTACACCATCTCTGATTTTTATCACTCTATCGGCATAATCGCATAAGAATGGATTATGGGTAACTAAAACTACTGTAACACCTTCCTCAACGTTTAGTCTCTTGATTATATCCATTACGATCTTACCACTTTTAGTATCTAAATTTCCAGTTGGTTCATCGCATAGTAAAATATCTGGATTGTTTGCTAAAGCTCTAGCAATTGCTACTCTCTGCTGTTCTCCACCGCTGAGTTCATTGGGTTTTCTATCTTTTTTCTCCTTTAATCCAACCATTTCAAGGAGTTCTTCAGCTCTCCTTTCCCTTTTTGCCTTTGGCAATCCTTTAAAAACCATTGGAAGTTCTACGTTTTCTAAAGCAGTTAACGTTGGAATTAAATAGTACTGCTGAAATATGAACCCAATTTTATCCCTTCTCAGTTCAGTAAGCTGTCTCTCGCTTAACTTTGAGATGTCTAAGCCCTCTATTAAAACTTTGCCTCTAGTTGGTTTGTCTAAGCAACCGATTAGATAGAGTAAAGTAGACTTACCGCTTCCAGATGGCCCCATTATAACGATGAATTCTCCACTCTCAACCTTTAAATTGACGTTCTTTAAAGCTACTACTTCATGAACTCCAATTTTGTAAACCTTTGTAACGTTTATTAGCTCTATCATTTTCTTCTCTTCAAAATCACTACGACAAATGCTACTACTAAAGCCAATACCAACACAGAAACGAGAAGTGGAAAGTAGTTCGTTCTATATATGTTCTTCTTAGCGATTAAAGGTGCTTTAACGACTTTACTGATTTCAAAAGTTTCTCCTATTTCATTAGTCCATTTAACTTTTAAAGCTATTGAAGTTGCATTTGCAAATGTGAAGTCAAAACTTTCAAAATCTGAAGGATCTAAAGTGTCTATGTAATACGTCTTTGTTTGACCGTTTGCAATTGCCGTTACAAGGATGTTGTAAATCTTACTTCTCCCATTGTTGCATACATCTCCACTTAAAGTTATTCCTCCAAGGTTTGGCTTTAATTCAATTCCACTGAGCTGAACAGTAGTCTCATTTAAAATCTTTATCTTAACGTCTTTTTCTGCATAGTAGATATTGTTGAACTCATCAGAGTAGCTAACCTCAATTTTAATAACTTTCTCTCCACTACTATTTGAGCAGAATTCGAATTCTGTGAAAACACTTTCACCAGATTTTACAATCGGTATCTCCACTCTTTTCTTTGAGAAGATCCCTCCAGAGATCGAGATGTTTATAGAGTATATTTCATCTCCTCTAAGGTTGGCAATGTTTACATCTATTGGAACGACGTCCCCAATTAGTGCTATTGAATACTTTGGAGTTACATTTATTAAAACACCTTTACTCCTTTTATACTGAACGTGAACAGTTCTAACGATTTCATGATAATTCCTCCCATTATAAAAGCTGATTTTAAATCTTAGCGGCTCTTCTTTTTTGGGTTCAAATTTAAAAGAACCTCTCAGATCTTCTACGTATATAACTTTGGGATCTGCATCGAATAAAGGTTCAACTATTACATTACTTATTTTAATTGGAGAAGATATCACGAAATTGACTTTGTTGACTTCATTTAGCGTGAGAACGGTTTTATCTAAAACTATCTCTGGTAGCTTACTCTCAACTCTGACAACCATATACTGCTTTATAGTTCCGTTTAACGTGTTTATATAAATCGTTAATGTATAAATTCCACTTTCCTTAGCTTTTATCGTAAATGGAAATTCGTAGTATGTATTTGGAGTTAGTAGGCCAATATTCGATATTGAAGATGGCGAAACCTCTATTTCTGGTGGTGAAAAAATTGTAATCCCACTTATACGGGTGCTTTGAGGAACTGTAATTGTAAGCTTACAATCTGCGATATCATTTGGTAAAAGTGTTTGAGGATTTATTTCTACCTTTAATACTTGAGCTGAAGAGATTTGAACGGTAAGTATGAGTGTTACAAGTGCAAGTATCCATCGCATTTTTATATAAACTCGATTAGAGATTATAAGCTTTTGCTTGCAAACATTTATGATTATTTAAAAAGTGTTTAGCAGAAGTGGAAATCTTATTGTGAGGATACGCAAGTTAATCGCATAAATCTACGAAGCAAACAAGCTTTAAATCAAAAATCAATTATTATCGTAAATAATAGATAAAATGGAGGATGAGTAACAACGAACAGTATTTATGCAAAATGCATTACAACTGGATATGTGTATATTCTGTAAGATTGCAAAAAAGAAAGCAGATTCGTATATAGTATATGAAAACGAGAATGTGATTGCATTTTTGGATATAAATCCAGTTAGCAAGGGACATACGTTAGTTATCCCAAAAGAGCATTATGAAAACATCCTTGAAATGCCATTAGATTTAGCGAAGGAAATCCACAATGCTATTAAAGTTGTGTGTGAAAAGTTGAAGGTTTTCAATCCAGATGGTTTTAATATAGTGACAAACATGGGAAGACAAGCTGGGCAAGTAATAATGCATGCACATGTACATGTTATCCCAAGATACAAGGATGAAGAAACAGAGCCATTGAGGTTTGGAAGACCTATTAGTGTAAAATTAGATGATGTTTATAGAGCTATTGTTAAACAGCAGTAGTTTTTACCTTCTCACCATAAACGTTCCGCATTTTGGACATTTAACGGTCGAGCAGGGAACACCTCTTTCATGCGGAATCGTGTATCCACAATTTGGACATACGCATTCGCCACCGGGTCCAAATCCGCCTCGACCTCTTCCCCTACCTCTGCCCCATTGCATACAATAGGTAGACTTCATGGTATTTATAATTTTAACTGAATTTTTGAACCAAAAAAACTTATACATCAGTATCAATAAAATCCCTTTAGAATATGCAACTAGCTTTACTCGAAGCAGTTGTTAAGATATTGAGCAAGGCTGGATTTAGAGTTACAGACTTAGCCGGAACTAGGTCGAGATGTTTTGATGTAATAGCAAGAAAGGAAAATATCGTATTACTCTTGAAGATCTTATACAATGTAGATTCCTTGAAGCCAGAAATAGCAGAAGAGATTAAAAAACTCGCTAAGATCTTGAATGCTAGTCCAATTGTGATAGGTGAAAAATTTAAGTTTAACTTCTTGGAAAGGGGTGTCGTTTACAGCAGATACGGATTACCCGTGATAAACCTTGCAACGTTTTACGATTTTATAATTGAAAACATTCCACCTTATATCTATTCAGCTCCCGGTGGCTATTACGTTAAGCTTGATAGCGAGAAGATAAGAGAGATGAGGGAAAAACTTGGGATAAGTCTTGGAGAAATAGCTAAGAGATTAGGAGTTTCTAGAAGAACTGTTAAAAAGTACGAGGAGGGAATTGATGCATCAATTGAAACTGCTATGAAGATTGAAGAAATTCTTGGAACATACGTTATAAAGGCTATAAATCTATTAGAATTTGCTGAACTGAATGTGAGCGAAGAAGAACAGGAGTTTGAGGGAGAAGAAGCTGAAATTATAGAGCAGCTTAGAGTAATAGGAGTTTCGGTCTATCCAGTCAAACATGCACCATTTGACGTAGTTTCAAAAGCAGAGGATATGAATGTTCTAACTGGTATAAAAAAGGTTAGAGAGATAGAAAAAAGAGCGAGAGTCCTTGGAAAGATTTCTGAAACCTTAGCTACAAGAGCAGCGTACATAATAGATAGAGAACTTAAGAAAGACATAGACTCCGTAGTCTTCGTTATGAAAGATGAACTGCAATGTGTAAGTTCTCCTAAAGATTTTATTTCCCTAATAGATGAAAAAAGTAAAAACTAATTCATAACTTCTCCCAAATCTCCCTTAGCTCTTTAGCGTAGTCTTCTGGTGTGAAAAATACTATCGTCTCATCGTGAAGTATCTTTGGAAATAAAATATCACACCAGTAGTACTTACTGAATGGGCTTCTAGCTACTATATGAAAGTTTGTCCTGAAATGCTCACCTAAGGTATCTGCACAGAAAAACGTGAAGTTAAACGAGTTTAAACCTTTACCCTTGTAATACTTCAAAATCTTTACTATCCCATCAGAAAAACCCTTTAGTTGCTCAAGACTCATCTTTGCAAATTCCCTTTCCTCTGGAATACCTATTACATGATAAAATCCCTTAGGAGCATATGCAGCAATCCAATAGGTTTTTTCAGTTTCTCCAATGTATCTCTCTCCATTCTTTTCAACCTTAACAAGCGATTTCCAATAGTCTTCGTTGTATCTTTCTTTGAATTCTAAGGCACTCCAATCGAGTCTTGCAAAGTAATCTGTAGAGTTTTCCATTACCAACAGATGTATATGGGGATGTACTACAATACTACCAGCTGGTTTCAAGTAGTTCATACCGATGCATATGTAGTATCTACCCTCTGGAAGATTGTTTATGTAATTTTGAGCAAGGGAAAAAGCATCTAAAAAGTACTCTGGCTTAAACTCAGATAAATCCAGATAGTGACTTCTAGACAACCTTATTATAACTGAATACTTCGAATACGGAACTAAATTCGAAAACAGTATTGCTTCTCCCTTCTTCCACAAATCTCCCTTTGCTATTTCAAAATCTCTTGCTACGAACCTCTCAATGTTCTTATCACAGAAGGGGCATTTATCTTTTGATTTCTCTATGTACTCATCAAAACCCTCTGTAGAGCCTATTATTCGTCCCTCACTAACGATTCTCGATGTTTGAAGAGTTAGTGGATCGTATCTAACTTCTATAGTCGTCTCTTTAACTTTCTCGCTGACGATAATTTTTGCAACTTCTATTTCCCTTCTAAATTCCATAAGTATTTTTCTCTACAAAAGGTTTTAAGATTTGCTTAGCTACTTAACCCTATGATTATAACAGATGACCATATGCACCTCTATAACAATTTAAAATTGAAGGCTTTAGAACAGTTTAAAAGAGTTGGAGGCACTCACGTATTCATAGTTTCTCTTATAAGCCATCATTACGACGTATATCCAAAATCTGGGAAAGACTTCATTCAAATATTCGATAGACATATAAAGTTAGTTGAAAAGGCAAATAAAATCGTTAAAGCGTATGCAGTTTTAGCAGTCCATCCAGCAGAGATTACAGTAATCGGAAATAGACTTGGATATGAAAAGGCTGCTGAAATAATGAAAGAAGCTTTGGAAATTGCTGGAAAGTACGTTGAGGAAGGAAAAGCTGTAGCGATAAAAAGTGGTAGACCTCACTATCAAGTAAGCAAATTCGTATGGAATTTGAGTAATGAAGTTCTAATGCATGCTTTTGAAGTTGCTAAAGATGTAGGTTGTGCAGTTCAGATTCATACTGAGAGATACTCTAAGGAAGGCATGCTTGAAATAGCTGAAATGGCAGATAAAGTTGGTTTAAAAAGAGAGAAAGTCGTCAAGCACTTTTCACCACCATACGTGAAGGAATTTGAAGAAATAGGAATATTTCCATCTGTAATAGCAATGGATGAAAACGTTTTAAAAGCTGCGAAACAGGGTAGTAGATTTATGGTAGAAACGGACTACATAGACGACAAGAATAGGCCTGGTGCAGTTTTAGGCCCAAAAACCGTTCCAAAAAAGGTTAAAGAGTTGTTAAAGCATGGATTCGATGAAGACTTTATATACAAGATATGTGGTGAAAACGTTATGAAGGTTTACGGTGTAGAACTATGATTTTAAAAAACAATTACGCAGTAATAAAGGTATCTAAAAAGATTGAACGACTTGAAATTGGAAGAAAAATGGGAAACTTCATTTATCTACATCCGATCGAAGCAGTTTATTTAGTTACGAAAAATTATATAAAATTTGACTTAAAAAAACTTTTAAAATGGGCTGAGCATGCTGTAAAAGATTTTCAGGTTTACTATGTCGTTTACGAAGACTTGAGAAATAAAGGATATAAGATAAAGCCAAAGGGACAGCTTTTAATAGGTAAAAAAGCCTTTCTTCCAATATCTGAGAACAAAACCGTTAAAATCCCAGAAATAGCGGAAAAATCAAAAGAATTCTTAGACTTTATTCTTGCGGTTGTTGACGATGAGAGCGAGATAACGTATTATAAAGTGTATATCCCAGAACTCAAGGGTGAACAATACGAAGACTTAAATAAAATTAAGGGTCTCCTAATTGGAGATAGAATCTTCGTAAAGGACACAAATCTATTTAAAAAATTCTTCTATGGAAATGAGCTTAATGGCTTTACAGTTCTATCCCTCATCGAAGGAATTTATTTGGCTGAAAAGGAGATCTTAGAAGTTTGCAATGCGAAGCTTGAAGAGTTGATAGAGAGAGCTAAAAAAAGTATAAAAGATTTTGACAGAAAATATGAAGTTTACAAAGATTTAAAAGAGAGAGGATTCGTAGTAAAAACTGGTTTTAAGTTTGGAAGTGATTTTAGAGTGTATTCAAAGGTTGTAGATGTTGAGGACTTGCCACATTCCGAATACTTAGTATCTATAGTAGATGACAGAGATGTCAGCTTAAGCGAGATTGCAAGAGCGGTAAGACTTGCTCAAAACGTGAGGAAAAAGATTCTCTTCGCATATAAAAACAGTTACTTATGTATAGAGAGGATTAGAGTTTAAAACAGAACAGAGGGAATGTGAAGCAACTCAACGCCGTCTTTGTACACCGTGATATCTCCTCCACTTTCAGAAACTACTATTGCAATCGCCTTCGTTTCTTTAGTTATAGATGCACATGCTATATGTCTTCCACCTAAGCCCAATCTAATCTTAATGTTTAAATCCTTAGCAGAAGTTTCTATGTACCTTCCAGCGGTAACGATTATTCCATTTTCATCTACAACGAAAACACCGTCAAGTTGTGCGAATTCCATAATGCTTTCCCAAGTTTCTGGATTCTTTATATCCCTCTCCTTTTCGTCATGTCCCTTATACGGATTTAATATCAATTGACTAGATCTCTTCAAAACCTCTTCAACATCTCCAATCACGAATGCAGTCCCTATTTTTCTGCCTTCTCTTCCCTTCTGCGCAATGTTTATTGAAACCATTAACGCTGCCTTTATAACTTCTGGATCTACTCTTTCGGAACACTCTTCAATTGCTCTCCATATGCTACTCTTCGATGGATCTACTACAACTATGCCTTTTAGAGATTCGGTATCTAAAACAGCTACAGCTTTTTCAAGCTCAAATCCCTTTAAATACAACATCGTTGAGAGGTAATCTTTAGTTCTATACATATACGAGAACTTCTCAACAAAAACCCTTTCTGGCGTTTCATCAAAGTAGTATGCAAGGCTATCGAGAATTGTGACGTACTTCTTCGGAACAACAACTACTTCAAATCCATCGATGTCGATATCTACGTCTGATTTCGTAATAAGTGCTATTGTCTTTATATTCAAGCTGTTCGCTATTTTCACTGCACTCTCGATCAAGATTTTTAGCATCGAATTTAATATTTGACGAAAACAATTTTAAGTTTACGCAGAAGAGTTTGTAAACATTTAAAATATTTATTACTCTGCTGAAAAAATTAGGTATCTAAAAAAGCTGTAAATCATAGTTCATCAACGGATAAAACATTTACATCCTTACGAATCTTTTTCTTGAGTTTGTTATCCTCTGTAACGAGCACATCCGAGTTATCCACTGCAAGTTGAACGTAGACTGCATCGTAAAAAGTTATTCCGTATCTACAGGCGGTTTCAAGTGTCTCTTCATAATCTGGTTCCGTCACATCCATTTTATCTACAACTTTCATGAGTAATTGTAGTAGTTCCAACCCTTCGTCGTAATTTAGGGTCTTATGCAGGTTAACCTCTTTCCAAACTACATTGCCCAATTCATATTTAGCCAGTTGTGAAGTCATAGCGTTCTTCAGAATTCTCAACTTCTTGTTTTTTACAGCTACAAAAATTGAACTCGCATCGAATATCATCTTTCTCTATCCTCCCGAATTGATTTCACGACTCTCTCAGCTGGAATTTTGGCAAGTATATCTTCAAACTTCTCAATTTCTTTTTCCAACTCTTTCAATTCAATTTCTTTAACAATATCCATCAAGGCTTTTTTTACGACTTTACTCGGAGATATTCCAGCTTTTTCAAGTTTTTCCTTGATCTCTCTGGGTATCTTAACAGAAATTGTTACATATTTACTTTCCATGTCTTACAGTCGCAAGGTAAGAATATAAGGTTTACCAATGGTTTACCAAATATATCCCCTAAGCACTTAAAAGAAAAAAGGACATTGACTGGAGAAAATACGTTAAACTGAGAGAAATCTTAAAAAAGGTAAAAGAAATCAAGTAGAACTCCAGCTTGGATGCTTAAGAAAAGATACGGACACTCTTTGATTTAAACGTTTGTGTAAGCGTCAATAAAATACTAACCCGTAAACTTTACAACCACAGAATACAGTTCAAAGAATTTTGATGAAGAGGAGCTAAATTTGTTTGACACCGATGGAGATAAGGATAGCGACATACATTCAGACGTCTTCAACGAGCCAAAATCCTTTCAGAGTTCCCCACATAGCAATCTGGAAGTGGATAAAGAAATTGCCAATTTCTACGGAGAAGAAGAAAAGAAATCTTAAGATGAAACAGTTGTTAAAGCGAACAAAAAGCACTATTACGTTTATCCAGCTGTAGACATTGAAAGGAACAAGCTTATTCTGATGAAAGTTTATACAACAAGAAATTGGCTTGTAACCAAGTCTTTCGTAAAGGAAGTTCTCAAGTATTGCAAAAACAAGCCAAAATTCGTTATAGATAAGGCTCCTTGGCTTATAAAAGCCTTAATCTGGAATTTAAGCACGAAAAGTTTCGGAAAGCGTAGCTTGGTTGAATCCGTGTTTTCTTCTTTCAAACAGAGAATAAAAATATTCTTTTGTTCTATTACCGCTAAAAATCCCGTTAGATGTCGGAATCTGTTTTATAGGCTGTTTATGTGGTATTACAATCATCTGAGGTGTTAAGTTGACATGTCCCAGAATATAAACATAAAATTAATGTTTATTTTTGTTTAAATTTTTGACATTATTTTTACTTTAGTTAGTTACTTAAGCATGAATTAATTATCTAACACCCAACAATTCACCAATTTTCTCGAACATCTCTCCGAATTCTGTCCAATTTCCATTCTTTAAAGCCTCTATCATCTCTTTGTAGTATTTCCTAAGCAGTTCGATAAGCTCTTTTTCTTTAACGACTTTTTCCTTTTCTTTTGTTTCTTTCCTCATTCCAAAGACTTTTTCAAGCGCATCGTATAGTGTAGAATCCATCTCTAATATATCATCGTAGGCAACGATAACTCCTCTTAACTCTGGGATCTTTGCAGAAGTAGCCCTTAAATAAACTGGCTCAATATATATTATGGAGTTGTTTATTGGAATTACGAGTAGATTACCTCTTATAACTCTTGATCCCGCTTGATTCCATAGGGTAAAAAGTTTAGAAATCTCAGCATCTTGATCAATTCTCGCATCTATTTGCATTGGGCCATATATAAGCTCTCCCTTGGGAAATTCATACAGTATTAGTTCTCCATAGTGATTTCCATCACATCTTGCACACATCCATGCAATTAAATTATCTCTACCTTTTGGTGTAAACGGTAACATTAAAACGAATTCTGGTTTATCTTCTATTGAGAGTGTAACGTAATACGGTTCTACTTCGATTATTTCGTTCTCGTATTCCTCTTTAGGTATCTCCCAAACGTCCTCTCTGTTATAAAAGGATGTAACATCGGTCATGTGATATGTGGCGAAAACCTTGGCTTGAATTTCGAAGTAATCCCTTGGATACCTTATATGTCTCCTAAATTCTTCAGGCATATCGTATTTGAACAGATTTGGAACAACCTTTTTGAGAGTTTTTATGAACGCATCTTCTTGAACTACATAAAAGTATACAGATCCGTTGTATGCATCGATGAAAACCTTGACGGGATTTCTTATGTAGTTGAATCCGTTTATCTTAACAGAATAGGGAAATCCAAAGAGTTTTGTGTACGCATCGATTATCCAGTATATCCTTCCATTTATGACAGCTACATAAGGATCTTTATCGTATTCGAAGAAAGGAGCTATTGTCTTAGCTCTATCAACTATGTTCCTATGTAGCATTAATCTACTTCCATCAGTGATGTATTTGCTCAATATCAAGTTTGGATCGCTAAACCTTAAAGAGTACAGAAGCTTTCTGAAGTAATCCAGTTTTACGCCACCAATCCCGGAATACTTAGAGTAGTAATTGATTTCTCCTTTAGGATAATCGAACTCCTTTTGAGTTGTGTTCACTACTACGTAGTCGTTCGTAAGTTCACCGTAGTATATCTCTGGTCTTGTAATCTTTATCTCACCTTTTGGTGGTATATCGTAAAGTATTAACTCAGGTAAACCCTCTTTCGAAACGGCATTAACTGGTGCAGTTACCAATCCATAACCATGTGTATATATCAGATGTCTGTTTAACCAAGTCTTTGCTGTAGTTGGTAGTAGATCCGTTGAGAGTTCTCTTGCAGCAATCATGACTTGAACGTAACTTTCATTAATCCAATACCTGTCCACGTCTACATCTCTTATCACGTAATACGTTCTAATCTGTTGTAACTGCCTAAAAACGTATAAAATCGGTCTGTGATCCCAAATCCTTACGTTTCTTATAGTTTCAGAGTTGTTTATGACATCATCAAAAGTCAAGTTGTACGTAAAGTTGTAGGGTATCCTTTTGACTTTATCGAGACCGTAAGCGTAGAGTGTGTATCTTATACTGTAATTTATGTACTTACTTTCATATGCAAGCTCGTTAGGCTCAACTTGAAATTTTTGTATAGCAAAGGGAAAAATCAGCGCAATAATTATATATAGCACAACAATAATTAAGATTAAATATGCAAAAATTTCAAGTTTTCTCTTTTTTATAAAATAGAAAGATATAAATGAAAGGGCAAAAAACATAATTGAAAATGCTGTTAATATCGGAATTCTCATGTTTACATCAACATATCCCGCACCACTTAATACACCATGCTGTGAGTACACTAAGTCGTATCTCTGAATAAATACGAATACAGAAACAAGTATCAAAAACAACGCAGTGATAGAAGCCAAATGTGTAAATCCAAGTTGGGGAAATATCTCTTTAAATTCCTCAAAACTCCTAACCCATCTGAAAACGTATAAATATGAACAGATAGCAATTATGATCGCAATTGATAAAGCTAGTATAAATACTATGAGGACGATCCTCAAAAAAGGTAATTTAAAAACGTAAAAGGATGAATCTAAGCCAAATATTGGATCACAGATACCGAAATCTGCGGAGTTGACGAAGTACAGAAAATCCGTCCAATATCGTAAAAATGCTAGAGAGCACAAAACAGAAATAACAAAGTCTACAACGTATGGTATTTTAAACTGTTCACCGAGAAACTCTTCTGTAGCTTTCCTAATAGCAAAATTATTTAAAATTAAAGTTATAAATATTATTGAAAAAACTAATGCGTAAAAGCTAAGCATGTATTGAAGGGATTTGACAAAGACCTCTGCGTATCCAACAGATTCAAACCACAGATATTCCGTGTAGTAGTAAACGAATAAAGAGAAGATTACTATTGATGCTATTATTGCAATCGCATAGTACAGTAGTCTGAAGGAGATTTTGTAATTGTAGTAGTGCATATCGTTAAATGTTCTCGCAAAAAATATAACCTTTAGCTTGAAGTTATGAAACGATTAATAGTTAATTTGAGCTTTATATAAAGCTGATTGAATAATAATAGGTTAAAGAAAATTAAATTTAATATTTCGATCATTCTAAGTCTTTACATGCATGTGCCATGGAGAAGAGTGCACTCGTGGCATTGTTCTGCATGTGGGACTTGTTGCAGGTATTATAAACCAAGACTCACAGCTTATGAATATTTGAAACTTAGATATACTGGATTTGTTGAAGAAAAAAATGGAAAGTTCTATATAAGGAAAATAAATGGATTATGTCCGTTTCAATACGGAAATCTCTGTCTACTTCAAAACGAAAAACCGTCTGCATGCAGGTTGTTTCCCTTCGTCATAAGGAAAAAAGGAGATGAAAGCGCATACTTTGAGTACGACAATGAAGAGTACTACGTTTACGTAGATACATTCTGTCCGAATGTAAAACTCAAAAACGACTTAAAACCTTCAAAACAAATAATTCCACTCGTTATAGAGGCAATAAAGATTTACAGAGGAGAGTTTAGAGGAGTTAATCTCTTAACAAGCCAAGGAATTCAAGAGCTTCAACAACCCCATCGCCGTTTTCTGATGGTGTAATTAAATCTGCAACCTCTTTAAGTCTATCATCGGCATTTGCGACAGCTATACCAAAGCCAGCAACCTCAAGCATTTCTATGTCGTTTTCTGAGTCTCCAATAGCAGCAAAATCCTTTACATCTATTCCCAACCTTTTAGCAATGAACTTCAGAGCTTTTCCCTTGCTTACATTCTCGTCAACTATGTGATAAGCGAAACCAGAGTCGATTATCTTAACACCGAAACCCTTTAAAATTTCCCTTGCAGTATCTATGTCGAAAGTTCTTCTAAGGCAGACTTCCGATTTTCTGTATTCAAAATCTAATAGTTCTATTTCAAAATACTCTTTCAGTTTTTCTAATGCTTTTATACATTTGTTTTTATCTCCTAATACTATATCTTCTCCATCGTAGCTAAATCTAACTACCCCACCGTTTTCACATATCACTATATCTGAAACGCCTATTAGTATTGCTGCAGTTCTCGCAAAACAGGATATGTTTCCAGTTGATAAGACTACTGGGATTTTAACCTTTCTCAGAGCTTCTACTGCCTTCAGATTTAAAGCTCGTCTTCTGTCTGTTAGCGTTCCATCGATGTCTACTGCAATAGCTTTAGGCTTGAACATTTACATTCTCTCCAGTGGTTCTATTCCCAAAAGCTCTAAACCGTTTCTTAGGACTATTCTCGTTGCATCTACTATGGCTATTCTGTGTTCTCTTATACCTTCTTCAGCTTTCAAAACGCTGTGATCTCTGTAGAAGTCATTAAAGGTCATAGCAACGTTCATTAGGTATTCTGCAAATAAATTTGGCTTTAATTCTTTTACTACTCTGTAAATGTAATACGGGAATTTTGAAAGCAAGATCACTAGCTTTCTCTCAATTTCGTCGCATAACTCCGCTTTAAAATCTCTTTTAATCTTAGCCTTTCTAAGAATGCTACACGCCCTTGCATGACTATACTGAATGTAGCTTGCAGTCTGCCTTTCAAAATCTAAAGCCTTTTTCCAATCAAAAACCATAGGTTTTTCTGGAGCGATTTTTACGAAGTCATATCTTAAAGCTCCAATTGCAACTGCTTCAGCAATTCTCTCTTTTTCCTCTTCATCTATATCTCTATCCGCTAATATCTTTTCAGCTTCGGCTTTTACTCTATCAATTAATTCATCAGCGGAGATAAATTTGCCTTTTCTCGTACTCATAGAACCCTCAGGAAGCGAAACAAATTCAAAGAAAACTATTTCTGGAACTTTTAATCCTAAAATCTTTAAGATTTTACTCAACTGATTAGCATAGAGTTTGTGATCGGCACCGAGAACGTTTATGAATCTACTGTAGTTTTCATTTTTCCACAAGTGATATGCTAAATCCCTCGTTATGTACAGAGTAGTTCCGTTTTCTCTTTTAAGAACGACATCTTTATCATCCAACTCTAAAATCCATGCGTTATCTTTTTTTATTTTCCCTATTTTATCCAATTCGTTTAAAATTCTGTTAACGTAACCGTTTCTTATAAATTCGGATTCCCATACGAATTCGTCATGCTCAACTCTCAATCTTTTTAGAGTCTTTCTTATTCCAATTAAAGCCGTTTCTACAACTTCTCTAAAAAGGTTAACGACTTCCTCATCACCTTGCTCGTATCTTATCATGAGTTCTTCAACTTCTTTAATCAAATCATCTCTTTTCTCTTCTTCAACGAGCTTATTGGCTTTTATATATGCTTCAACAACTGCATGATCTTCTTTTTTAGATCTATCAATTCCAAACAACTTATAACCTAAAACAGCCAGAGCTATCTGTCTTCCCATATCGTTCACGTAGTAGTGGGTTTTCACTTTTAGTCCAGCCTTCTTCATAATCCTTGCAAGAACATCGCCTATAATTGAATTCCTTATGTGTCCTATGTGCAAAGGCCCATCTGGATTTGCAGATGTGTGCTCAATTAGGACTTCCCCGTCTAAGTTCAAAAAACCGTATCTCTCATCCATATCGAGAATAACTTTTATAGTGTCTTCTAAGAATTCGTAACTTACGAAGAAGTTTATATATCCGTTTACACTTTGAACACTTCCAATGTATTCTCCTACATCGATTTTTTCGACTATTTCGTTAGCAACATCTCTTGGATTTCTCTTTTGTTCCTTAGCTATTTTAAACGCTATAGTCGTAGTTAAATCGGCATGTTCACTCTCTTTAATAAACCTTTCATCACCGTATTCTCTTAACGCTTTTATCACTTGTTCTCTGAACTTTAGAAACATATTTTTTAAGTGTCTAAATCGTTATATAATATTTCATTGATCGGATGCTGTTCTCATACTTAAAAGTAAAATATTTGATAGTCAGATAAAAATCGTTAGGGAAAATTTAAATTAACTTATTTGCCAACTTTCGGATTTACTGTTAAGCACGAGTTTTATTTATTTCCTCAGCGACTTTTGTCAAATAATCCCTTATCGCAGTTATAGCCTCAGATAGTATCTTTTTGTTATCGTAATTCTTTACGATATCTTCTAATTCTCTCCTATTCAAATTTTTAAGCCTCTTGGCAATTTTGATCATATTTGGTATAGCTCTAATTATGTTGTCTACTATTGTTATATCTGCCATCCTCGCCGTCCTTGAAAGTGGGTTAAGATCGATTGCTATAACTTTCTTTCCATGCCTTTTCAAAACTTCGCATCTGTCTCCATCTTCAAGCGGAACTAGGACAACATCAGCAATGTATATACCTCTACTATCAACAATCCTCCTTGCTGACTCTAAACCTTCGAGTTCAGCATCACAACTGGCTAAAACTTTAATTCCAAACTTCTCCATATACCTTTTGATTTTTTCTACTCTTTCTCTGCTGAAATGAAAAACGTTTACCTCAACTTTTGCATTGATAATTCTTGAAAGTTCTGCAATGTCTTTACCACTCAAAACTGCTGTATTTCCGTTTACAGATATAACTGGGTTTTTTGCAAGTAGCATTAGAGCCACTGCTGCCTCTTCAGCCTTTAGAGCGAATTCATGTGATTTTTCGCCTAGGATGTAATCAAACGTTTCACCCCTACCGTGTGCGATTAATCCTTGAATTGCTACAATACCGTTTTTCACACCTTCAACCAATTTCTCCCTTTGAATTAACGAATGATACCTTGGATGGGACTTCGGAATCATTAAATCACCCCTAGAAATTCAGCTAATTCCTTTAAAGATTTAAATACGTAATCCGCATACCTTAAATAGCTTTCAGCTATTTCTCTGTTTTTATCTGTTATTATTAATGCTGTTTTTATTCCTGCCTTTTTTCCAGCTATTAAATCGAATACGAAATCTCCAACGATTAATGCTCTATCTCTACTGATGTTAAACATCTTTAATGCAAGAATTACTGGTTCCGGTGATGGTTTTGGTTTTGCATCTTCTCTCGTTATCACAAAATCGAATTTAAGATCGAACTTCTTAGATACTACTTCTACACTTCTTCTACAATTTCTGGTGATAACTCCCTTAGTAACTCCAGCCTGATTCAATGCATCTATTAGCTCTTTTGCGAAATGTATAAGCTTTGCATTCTCAGCACACTTAGTTTCATAGTACTCTAAAACTTTTAGAGCTTTAGATCTCTCGTTCTCTTCCATTTTAAGGATAGCTTCAAGTATAAACCTATCTCTTATTCCAAGTCTTTTTCTAATCTCTTCAAATGGTATGTTCAACTCGATAAGTGTTCCATCTAAATCAAAGGCTATTAGATCGAACATCGTAATCACTTATGATCTTTTTTAATTTCATTGCTTCATCTCTTGGATTAGTCGCTAAATATATAGCTCTACCTACTATTATTCCGTCTGAGTATTTTATAGCTTCGAGGCTCCCACCTTGAAAACCTATACCTGGACAAAAAACTTTTAAACCTTCCGCAACCTCTCTAATCCTTATGAGTCGATCTATTCTCGTCGCTGGAGCTATAACTCCATGACATCCAAGTTCTTTCGCAAGTTTAACGATTTCTATCGAATGCTTTATCATAAATTCTTCTGCCCCTTCACTACTGAGTTCTGAAACTACGTAAACTTCCCCGCTATACTCTTTAGCCACATTTAACACAGCCTTAACGGTATCTCTTCCAACAAATCCATGAACTATAACAGCTGAAGCTCCGTTTTTAAAAGCAATTTCAGCTATTTTTGAACTTATATATGGAATATCCGCAATCTTAAAATCGGCAATTACTGGATTTATTTTAGATAACTCTTTAACTACATCGATACCAACAGATAAAACGAGAGGATAGTTAACCTTTATTCTATCTACGAAATCTGATGTATCTAATGCTATATTCACAGCTTCTTCCCTATCTAATAAATCGAGCGCTAGTATAAGTTCTTTCATAAATTCTACTTGCATTACGGAGTTTTAATCTTTATCTTAAAATGATGCAATACTGTTAAACTATGCATAATGTGATGTCACGATTAATTTAAAAAATAAAATAAAAAATTAAATTTATGGCAAGGTAAACATTCCTGTTGCGTTAGCAAATGCCATCGCAAAGAAAATCCATGCATCTATGAAAGATAGAGCACCAGCGATTTTTCCAAGTATGCGTATTCCTGTATAGTTCGCTGCTGAGAGTAGCCAACACATCGGAGCTAATAGTCCAAAAGCTACTGATAACGTCATAAGACCGTGTTGTAATGTAAACATCGTAAATCCTAGGAATACTACTCCCGTAAACCATACTGTATGGTTTATGGCTATTCTATTAGTACCACCAAGTATCAACGCAATACCGAGGAACCAGAGCAAGAGTATAAATGCAGCAGCAACAGTTGCACCAAAGATGTCACCAGCGGAAATAACAAAAGTCTCTTGGTTCGTTTTTTCCAATACCCATCTCTACGAACCCAATGACTAATAGCATCACTGCTGCTTCCCATAGTAGGGTATTCATTGCTACATGCGCTATATTCTCGGCTAAAAAATATCTAAAGATTACTATTATTAATCATAAATAATAAAATTTTAATTTTAAATTATAATTTCCATAATCTTTTAAAAAGAAGCAAAGCTAATAAAACCAGAGAATTAACAGAATTTATGGTTAGTATAGATGAGATCAAAAGGAAAAGAAAAGAATGGGAAGAGAAGTGTTTAAAGCCTTGGATAGAAAGAGCACCAGAAAGAGAAGAAAAATTTGAAACCCTTTCTGGAATTGAAGTAAAAGGCGTTTACGATCCTGCCGATATAGAACACATAGATTTTATTAGAGATATAGGATATCCGGGAGAATTTCCATTCACACGTGGCGTGTATCCAACGATGTACAGAGGTAGAATATGGACAATGAGGCAGTTCTCTGGGTTTGGAACTGCTGAACAAACAAACGCAAGATGGAAGATGCTACTTAAAGAAGGAGAAACTGGGTTGAGCACGGCTTTTGACTTTCCAACACTTATGGGAAGAGATAGTGATGATCCACTTTCAGATGGAGAAGTTGGAAAAGTTGGTGTTGCTGTCGATACTTTAAAGGATTTTGAAATACTGTTTGATGGAATTCCACTTGACAAGGTATCTACATCGTTCACGATAAATCCACCAGCAGCGATAATATTGGCTATGTACGTAACAATTGGAGACATGCAAGGCGTTCCAAGGGATCAATTAAGAGGTACTATTCAAAACGATATGCTTAAAGAATTCCATGCTCAGAACACTTTAGTTTTACCGCCTGAACCATCTGTTAAGATAATAGTCGATATATTCGAATGGGGCATCGAAAACGTTCCGAAGTTTAACTTGATAAGCATCTCTGGCTACCATATAAGAGAGGCAGGCGCAACTGCTGTACAAGAGCTTGCGTTCACGATCGCTGACGGTATGGCTTATGTCGAGGCAGCACTTGAGAGGGGAATAGACATAGATAAATTAGCTCCACAACTCAGCTTCTTCTTCAACGCACATAACGACTTCTTTGAGGAAATTGCTAAGTTCAGAGCAGCTCGTCGCATGTGGGCTAAGATAATGAGAGATGAATACGGTGCAAAGAATCCACGCTCTTGGTGGATGAAGTTCCACGTACAAACAGCTGGTTGTTCTTTGACCGCTCAACAGCCTTTGAACAACATAGTTAGAACTACTATTCAAGCATTGGCAGCAGTGCTTGGAGGTTGTCAGTCGTTGCACACTAACAGCTTCGATGAGGCATGGGCGTTGCCGAGTGAGGAAGCGGTTAGAGTTGCTTTGAGGACTCAACAGATAATAGCCTACGAAACCGGAATTCCAAACGTAATCGATCCACTCGCTGGAAGTTACTACGTTGAATGGCTTACAGATAAGATGGAGAAGCTTGCATGGAAGTACATCGAAGAGATAAGAAAGATGGGTGAAGGAAGCATGCTCAGAGGAGTCTTAAAGGGAATAGAGACCGGGTATTTCGTGAAGGAGATAACGAATTCAGCAGCAAGGTATCAAAAAGAAATAGAGGAAGGAAAGAGGATAGTTGTTGGCGTAAACAAGTTCACGATTGAAGAGGAACTCAAGATTCCGATACTTAAAGTAGATCCAGAAGTCCAGAGGAAACAGATTGAGAGGTTAAGAAAGGTTAAAGCTGAAAGAGACAACGATGCAGTTAAAGAAGCTCTAGAATGGCTTAGAAATGCTGCAGAAAACGATGAAAACGTAATGCCACCAATTCTCGAAGCTGTCAGAAACTATGCAACGATTGGAGAGATAATGGGCGTGCTAAAGGAGGTATACGGAACTTATACAAAACCAATTATAATTTAAAATTTTTAACTTTTTTGGTGGTAACATGGCTGAAAAGAAGATAAGGGTTTTAATAGCTAAAGTTGGGCTTGACGGACATGACAGAGGTGCAAAAGTGGTTGCAAGGTTCTTAAGAGATGCTGGATTCGAAGTGATATACACTGGATTGCATAGGACTCCAGAAGAAGTTGCAAGAGCTGCAGTTGATGAGGATGTAGATGTAGTGGGCATAAGCTTGTTAAGTGGAGCACATATGACTCTAGTTCCAAAAGTTATAAAATACATACGAGAATTCGGTGGAAATCCGGATGAGATGCTAATACTCGTTGGTGGAATTATTCCTACGGATGATGTTCCAGAGCTAAAGAAGATAGGTGTCGATGAAGTATTTATTCCGGGTACACCTATCGAAAAGATAGTAAACTACATTAAGGAAAATGTACCAAAAAAGAAAAAAAGTACAAAAGCGAAGGTGAATGAATAATGAACTACGATGAAGAGGATGTTGAGGAATTAGTTAATGGAATATTAAGTGGTAACAGAAGGGCTTTAGCAAGGGCTATTACATACGTTGAGAACGATTATCCAGTGGGAAGAGAGATTCTTAGAAGAATCCATAAAAGAACTGGAAAAGCTCATATAGTTGGGTTAACTGGATTTCCCGGTGTTGGAAAGAGTACGATTGTTAGTAAGTTAACATTGGAATTCAGAAAGAGGGGAAAAACCGTAGGAATTGTTGCAGTAGACCCGGGTTCACCTTTTACTGGTGGTGCCTTACTTGGAGATAGACTTAGAATGGACGGATTCGATGCAAACAAGAATTTATGGGTTGATTCTGGTGTATTCTTTAGAAGTATGAGTTCTAGAGGCAGAGCTGGTGGACTAGCAGCGAGAACTGGGGATGTTGTGAGATTAATGGATGCATATGGATTTGACATAATATTTGTCGAAACCGTTGGAGCTGGTCAGAGTGAAGTAGACATTGTAGAAGTTGCGGATACATCGATTGTAATACTGATGCCAGAAGTTGGCGATGACGTACAGATAAACAAGGCTGGAATACTTGAAATAGGAGACATATACGTAGTAAATAAGGCAGATCTAGAAGGTGCAGACAAAACCGTTGATTGGTTGAAAGCTATGCTTGAGATGAATGAAGAATTTGCTAAACAAGTTCAACTAACGCATGCAAGAGGTGGGAAACTCGTAAGTGGAAAGGTCTTTAACAGTAAAACTAACGGATGGAAACCGCCAATAATAAAGACAATTGCTGAAAAAGGTGAAGGGATTAAGGAGCTTGCAGATGCTATAGAAAAACACTACAAATACTTAAAAGAGAGTTGTATGCTCAAAGAGAAGAGGGAAATGAGGATAAAGAGGGAACTATTTGAACTTATAATGGAAGAAGTAAAGAGAGTTGTCAGCTCTAAAATGGATTACAACGAAATAATTCAAAGGATCTTGAACAACGAAATAGATCCACATACCGCTGCGGAGGAAATAGTAAGGAGGCTCATGGGAGCATGAAGAAAGATCCAACAAAAACGAGTTTATTAGACGGTAGAAGGATTAGCAAGGATTCAAAGATTGCTTGGGGTGTAGGAACGCTCGATGAAGCAAATGCATTCATAGGATTGGCAAAGGTTTTTGCAAGGGATAGAGATGTAAAAGAGACTTTACAAGAGATACAAAAGATGATTTTCAAACTCGGAGCAGAAATAGCTTCAAACGAATTTAAAATTGGAGAGGAGGAATACAAATGGCTAATTGACTTAGTCAAAAAGTTCGAAAACTCCGTAAATAAGCCGAGAAGATTTGTAATACTTGAAAAAGATGAAGCTACAGCCCTTTTAAGTGTTGCAAGAACTGTCGTAAGAAGAGCTGAAAGAGTTGCAGTCTCACTTCACAGAGAAGGCATAGTTTCTGAGCTTTTTGTTGAATGGCTAAACAAGCTTAACTACTTACTTTACCTGATGATATTAAAAGAAGGAAAAGAGTTTACTGAAGTTTCTTAACAACTCCTTCTCCTTTTACGTTTAAGTCTCCAACGTAACCGTCTTCAGTCTTTTTGAAGCTTGGAACAATTTCAAAGTCTCCACCGATTAGTATTTCTCCACCTCTCATATCTCCACCAACGAATCCACATGAGCCATGGATTACTATTTTTCCATTTCTCATCTCTGTTCCTATGAAATCTCCAGCATTACCTTTTATCTCTATTTCTCCGCCATTCATCCTTTCTCCAATGTAGTTTCCAGCGTTACCTTCAATAACGATTTTACCACCAGTCATCCCAGTTGTATCGCCATGGTAAGGACAACCGATTAGATTTCCAGCGTTACCTTTGACAACAATTTCACCACCGCTCATCTCAGCTCCAAGCCAATCGTCAGCGTTTCCTTCAACTACTATCTTTCCACCTTTCATGCAAGCTCCGCAATGGCTTCCAACGTTACCCTTGACAACTATTTCTCCATCTTCCATTTTGTAACCAATCCATTTGACCTTACTGAAATCTCCTTCTAAAACTATTTTCTTTTCATTACCTTGCTTAGAGATTTCGAACAGTTTTTCGAGTTCAACTTCCTCCTTGCCGTAGTAAACCTTGAACTTCTTTATCTCTTCTAAATCTTTCGTAGCAAGCTCTGGTGTAATTTCAGCTTCAACGTTTACGACAAAATCAACCTTAGGCTTTAAAATGAGCATTTTATCACCTCCTTACAATACTATCCTTTCTGGCATTCTTATCCATCTTTCCTCTACTCCGTAGTTCTGGAGTTCAACGCTGTAGTACTTGAAGTAATCTTCCAAGTCTGCTTTTATTGCTTCGAGTTCAACTTTACTCCTTACATCAACCCAATAAGTTTTACCCCAAACTTCCTTGACAAGCTCTCCATCCTTAACTATGATTTCACCACCTTTAATCGTATACATCGCTCTCCTAAACGCTTTGTTTATCAATTCGTAGTCATTAGATGGATCGATTTCAAGTGGATTTATGTCGTATATCGCTATGTCTGCATCAGCTCCAACTCCAAGATGTCCCTTGTTCTCTAAGCCTAAGATCTTAGCTGGTAGATCTCTCGTCATGTGGATAACTTCTTCAAGTGTTTTCTCTGTATCTATTGCTGGCAGACTTGTAGCTTTTTGTACATATGGACTAACCCTTTCAAGCTCTTTTTCCCTCATCTTCTTACTCATCAGCATTGCCATTATGTATGGATACTCCGTGAATGGGCCGCCGTTTGGATAATCAGTAGTAATAACGACTTTATCGCTATCAATCAGTAGTCCTAATTCAAGTCCAATTGCCCATTGAAGTGCGTGAACTGGATTCTTTGGTAGATATACTAAAGGCACGATACCAGCTCCACCTTCAACTTCACTGTCTTTATTGCTCCACTTAGCTCCAAGTAGTCTATGTAGAGTAAACTGGAATGGAGCATCACCAGTCATAGCGGTAGCAGTTCCGAATATTGGTTGACCCATGTCAATCGTCACGTTATCCATCTTGTTCACGACTTTTGCAATCTCCTCAGCACCGCTTTTAGCATCTCTCCAAGTTGTTCCAGCATATGCGTTGAATTGAACATGCGTTACGTGTAAAACTGGTCTCTTATCGTTTTTGAATCCGCTTGCAAGTTTTATAGTTTCAATTGTCGTCTGATAGTTTCCTGGATTTCCCAAGTTGTTGCAGTGTATATGCGTGCAATGTGTAAGCCTTAATTCCTCAACAGCTTTTATGAGTGAGGTTATTATTTCTCTCGGCGTAATGTTAAATCCCGGAACTTCATCGTCGAGATTTCTACAGTTCTTTCCATACATCCAAGCTTCAACACCACCGGGATTTACAACTTTAACACCGTACCCCTTTGTTCTTTCAAGAGCCCAAGCTATAAAAGTCTTTAACTTTTCTAAGTCTTTTTCTGCAACGTACTTCAAAACAAAATGCCAATTACCAAATACTGGTAAAGCAGCTTTATCAACCATCGGAATTGAATCTAGTTCTTCATGAGTGTGCAATGCACCGATTGGAGGTTGAGCAGCTTCAAATGCTGTTGTGTATCCCATCTTAGCGTATTCGTAACCTATTGCTGGTGCAGTTAAAAGCGTTCTTCCTACCGTAGCTCTAAACTTATTGGCTTTTGATCTCACGGGACGCATTTCTTCTGGACGCATAGATCTTCCAGTGTTTATCTTGCTTCCAGCTATGTGTGCATGCATGTCTACTCCGCCAGCTACGACGAGTTTGTTAGTTGCATCGATTACTTTGCACTCATCCTTTTTTATCTCACTCTCTTCTACTATTTTTCCATCTTTGACAAATATGTCCATTTTCTCCTTGATTACCTTATTCTTCGGGTCTATAACAATACCATTCTTTATATGTAACATCATAATACATCACCCCATCAACTCTTCAACCTTCTTAAGCAATTCCTCAAGAATCTTCTCATCGCTCCAGTATTCTGTATCGATGATCTTCTTAACCCTTATTGGAATAACATCCATTCTATAAGCAGTCCCTTCAGCTTCTAATCCGTAAATAGCAGAAGGTATAACAACGTTTGCAACCAAAGTCGTCATGTTCGGGAAAGGATCGATCTGTATCACTGGAATTTCCTTAAGTTTTTTAACAGCCTCCTTTGGGAAGTGTGCTACTGGATCTGAAGCGATTATCAAGGCAGCATCGCAATCTCCCCTCTTAAGAACTTCTACTGCTGAAAACTCGTTTGGATAAAACCTTGGATAGCCTCTGCTGAAGTCTATTGCATACTGATAACCACATTCCCATGCTGGAACTTCTCCAGCTCCAGTAACGTTGTAGTGTCCTCTCATAGGTAAGATAACCCATCTTGTGTATCTGTTGAGTAGCTGGATCAACTTTATGGCGTTTTCAACGTTTCTATCTCTTCCTCTCGATTGAGTTAGTCCTAAGCCGTAGAGAATTGCCCCGTACTTGGCATTTTTCATGATATCTGCAAGTTCAATTAACTTATCCTTGCTTACTCCTCCAACCTCATCCGGCACAACATCAGCGTTTCCCGAAATTATCGCTCTTAAAGCCGAGAAAACTAAGTAGTCGTATCCGGGCTTTACTTGAACAAACAAATCTGCTTGCCTAGCAGTCCTAGTTTCTCTTACATCAACTACGATAACTTTTCTTTCCTTTCTATCTTTAACGAGTAATCCCTTTGCAGAAATCGAATATCTCATTCCATGCCTTGGATGTGCTTCCATTGGGTTACATCCCCAGAAGACAACCACATCTGCTCTGTTCTTTATGCTTCCAAGTGTTCCAGCTGGTAAACCTTCCTCAATGACTGCTAAGATGCTAGGTGCATGACAAACACTCGCACACTGATCGTAAACACCTCTAACTTTTTCAGTTAAGATTATTCCAAGTCTTATAGCTTCATTGACTGTTGAAGCCCATCCGTATAAAAGGGGTCTCTTAGCGTTTACGAGGATTTCCGCTGCTTTCGCTATTGCTTCTTCATAGCTCACCTCCTTCCCATCTATCATTGGAGACTTTATCCTTTCCTTCTTTGAAAACTTGCTACTTCCAAGTTTACATAGTCTTTTAGTCTTAAACTTCTCCGTATCGAAAATTCCATCATCACACACACTACCACAAAAAGTGCAAACAACGTTTACCTCCATTTATATCGCCTCCAAAAGCTCTTTAACACTCTTAACATTCTCATCGGTTTTTTCAATCACGGCTTTAACACCCTTATACTGCGGCATTCCAGTTCCATCCGTCGCTGGATCTATTACTTGATTTGCGTAAGGTCCCATTGGAATGAAAGCTAAACCCTTTGGTAGGTTCGATTTCTTAGCGAATACAACTACTTCTCCAAAATCCGTTTTAACTTTAACTCTATCACCTTCTTGCAGATTTAAAGCGTTGAAGTCTTCTTCACTTAATTCAACGTAGCTAACAGCTTTAAAGTATTCCTCTGTTAATTTCTCTTCTACAGTTGCACCCTGATCAAGAGTTCTACCTGTTATCAACACAACTTCCACCATTATATCACCAAAGTTTTTTTAAGCTACAACATGCCCATATTTAACAATTCCCTTTTTTGTTGAAATCGTGTTAACTTAAAGCGGAAGCTTTAAATATTGAATATTTATGCTTTCCGCACTAAACAGAAGATTAGATGTTACATCTCTTTTTAAACTCGCTTGGTAGCTTTAAAATGCTTGCAAGTCCTATTAAATTCTCCTTTGATATACTTCCATCTGCAACTTCTTTTAAAGCCTCTTTTGCGTTAAAGGCTATACCCAATCCCGCCTTTTCGATCATGATTTTATCGTTTGCACCATCTCCTATTGCTACGACATCTTCAAGTTTTATCCCTTCCTTTTTTGCGATCTCTTCAACAATTCTCGCCTTTTCTTCGGCATCGATGATTCTCCCCTTTAATCTACCTGTCAGTTTTCCATCTATTATTTCTAATTCGTTACCAAATGCGTAATCTAAGCCTAACTCTTCTTTTAACCTATTCGTGAAATAACTGAATCCACCACTTATGACAGCGATTTTATAGCCAGCATCTTTTAAGCTCTTTATAAGCTCTTTTGCACCGTTTGTAAGCTTAATCTTTGAATAAATCTTTTCAAGTACTTCAGCTGGTAATCCTTTTAAAAGCTTAACTCTCTCTTCTAACGCCTCTTTAAAGCTTATTTCACCCTTCATAGCCTTTTCTGTTAACTCTTTAACTTCTCTTTCAACTCCCGCCTCCTTTGCAAGTTCATCGATTATTTCTGCATCTACAAGCGTTGAATCCATATCGAAAACTATTAACCTTTTATCTCTTTTGAAAGTTGAGTACGGCTGAAACACTATATCCAATCCAAGTCTTTCAGCTTCTAACCTTAGTCTTCTCTTGACTTCTTCTGGGTTGGTTTTACCGATGTCAATTACGAATTCAATAGATATCAAATTGTCCCTTGCGGTTAAGCTTGTTTTCTCTATGTTTATTCCAAACTCTAAAAATACAGAAGTTACATCTCTAACAATACCTACTCTGTCCTTTCCTAAAACGGTTACAACGTACAAGTTTTTTTCTCCAGCGTACTTTCCTTCAAATTGCGAAACACTGACAGCGACGTCGATTTTTCTCGCAACGTTTTCTAGTTTCTTTTTTATTTCCTCGAAGCTAGTAGTAGCTTTACTCATATCTGCTACTAAAAACATAGTAAACATACCTTGTAAAACTGTCTGCTCTATGTCCACGATGTTTATATTGTTTTCAGCTAAAACGTTAGCAATACTATGCACAATTCCCGGTTTGTCTTTACCGTATACTGACACTGCTATAAGCACAAAGAAGATTAGCTGATACGATCTTTTAAATTTTCTGAACAAAAAGGCAAGATTTAAATACCGTTATATTTGTTTGTACATAACGGTGGTGAAATGAAACGCGTTTTGATTTCGTGCTTGTTGATTACAGCTTTGATCTGTGGCTGTGTTCAGCAAGAAAAAGAATTAAACAAAACTTCATTGACGATATTTTGTGCAGGTTCTCTTTCAATCCCGCTTAGCGATTTGAACAAGGAATTTAAAGAATACATGAAGATTAAGGGTTACGATGTAAATATAAAACTTGAACCAAGCGGAAGTGTAATAGCAATCCGTAAAATCACAGATTTGGGAAGAAAAGCAGATGTGCTAGCTGTAGCGGATTACACTTTAATCCAAAAGTTTATGTATACCAAATACGCAGATTTTTACATAGCTTTTGCGGGGAATGAGCTTGTATTATGCTATACAGATAGCAGTAAGTATTCAAACGAGATAAACTCAAAAAACTGGTTCGAGATTTTGAACAGATCGGACGTTAAATTTGGATTCTCAAATCCAAACATCGACCCCTGTGGATACAGAAGCGTTATGGCTTTAAAGCTTGCAGATCTGTACTACGGTAAATCTGTATTCTACAACTTAATTGAAGCTCATACAAATATAAGATGCAATGGAACTGAGATACTTACGCCAAAGGATATCAAAACGGATGGAAAAATCGTCATAAGGGATAAGAGTGTAGATTTGATAGCCTTACTTGAAAGCGGCAGCATAGATTACGCATTCGAATATAAAAGTGTTGCAATGCAACACAAACTAAGATTTGTCGAGTTACCAGATGAGATAAACTTAAAGAACTTTTCTCTCAAAGATTGGTATGGAAAAGTTAGAATCAGTATCTGGAAAAAGGAAAATGATACATTTGTTCAAAAAGTTATAAGAGCTAAACCAATAGTATATGGCATAACAATTCCAAAGAACTCCAAGAACAAGAAAATCGCTGAAGAATACGTTGCATATCTATTAAGTGAAGGTAGAAGAATTTTCACAGAGAATCATCAAGAGTTTTTAGATAAGCCAATAGCGTTTGGTAACGTTCCAGAAAAACTAAAGGATTACGTTTTATGAAGAGGGACTATACGGATATCTTCTTCATTTTCCTAGGATCTTTCTTGTTAATTTACATAATTTTGCCGATTTTCTTCTTAATAGTAAAGCAGTGCTTAGATTTTGAGATTCTCATTCAAACTCTACAAGATGATATCGTTCTAAATGCATTGAAAAACTCTATTCTAACAGCAACTGCTACAGCTTTAATTTCACTAATCTTTGGAGTTCCGTTGGGTTATATTTTAGCGAGAAAAGACTTTAAGTACAAGAGTTTTGTACAAGGGATAGTTGATGTCCCAGTTGTTATACCACATTCGGTTGTTGGAATAATGTTACTTGTAACGTTTTCAGATGCTATCCTTGACAATTACTTAGGAATTATTTCCGCAATGCTCTTCGTTTCGGCATCTTTTACGATTAACTCTGCAAGAGATGGATTTTTAGCTGTTGATGTAAACTTGGAGAACGTTGCAAGAACTTTGGGAGCTGGAAAGCTTAGAACGTTTTTCAGCATTAGTTTACCTTTAGCTTTTCCTTCAATACTAAGTGGAGCTATAATGACTTGGGCAAGGGCTATGAGTGAAGTTGGAGCTTTACTTATCGTAGCCTATTACCCAAAGACTGCCCAGATTCTCGTCTTAGATTACTTCGAAAATTACGGACTGAGGTATTCGATGCCTATTGCAGTTATACTTATAACTTTGAGTTTATGTCTGTTTGCATTCTTAAGATTCCTCTTATGGAGGTTCTCGAATGCTGAGACTTGAAAAAGTGTGTAAAGACTGGAAAGGCTTTAAACTAAAGGATATAAGCTTTGAAGTTAAAAAAGGAGAATACTTCATTGTAATGGGGCACAGTGGAGCTGGAAAGACTCTTTTACTCGAAACGATTGCTGGAATCTATAAACCAGATAGAGGAAGGATATACTTAAACGGGGAAGATATAACTGAAATTCCACCAGAAAAAAGAGGAATTGCGTATATACCACAGGAATACGCTTTATTTCCACATTTAAGCGTTTACGATAATATAGCATTCGGCCTAAAGATTAGAAGATTCAACAAATCTGAAATAGAAAAAACCGTTAAAGAGCTTGCTGAAATACTTGGAATAGTGCACATACTCAAAAGAAAACCTAAAACCTTAAGTGGAGGCGAAAAGCAGAGAGTTGCGATAGCTAGGGCTTTAGCTATAAAACCCAAGCTTCTGTTACTAGATGAACCATTTTCAAATTTAGATTATCAGATAAGATCGAAGCTGATAGAAGAGATGAAGAAGTGGAGGAAAGAACTTGAATTTACCGCTATTCATGTAACTCACAACTTTGAAGAAGCGATAGCCTTAGGTGATAGAGTTGGTATTATGACAAACGGTTCAATTGAGTTGATTGGTAAGCCAAAGAAAGTAGCGAAATCTTTAACGTTTTCAATGATCAAATCAGAAAAAGTATGTTAAGAATTAGATCGTTTTAAATAAATAAAATTAAATTTATAAAATTAATGCTTTATCGAATAACTTTCAAAATTTATAGTTGATTTATAGTTGACCTAATATTTTCATAGTAATCCTAACCTAACGGGAGGATGACAATTTAAGGGAGAAACGAATATTAATTGGAGGGCTTTGTGAGTAAATATGCTCTACTATCTGGTAAGAATTTTGAAGAGGTAAGGTTTATTTAAGAGAGAAAGAAGGAGTTCCGAGATAAGAGCTTGTTTTATACTTTTCTGGCTTATCTTTTAGAGACGTAAGCAAGCTTTTAAAAGCTATGGGCTTCAAAGTCTCTTACGAAGCAGTCAGGAAGTGGTATCATAGGTGTAAAGATATATTTAACGTTGAAAGAAAGAGAAGGAGATATGTTGCTGTAGACGAGGCTGGAAAGAAATTCTACTACGTTTGGGTTGCTGTGGATGTTGAGAGAATGGAAGTGAAATAAGTAGAGGAAAGGAAAATCTTGAATGCCTGGAAATGATTATGGACGTGCT
>Ga0190326_1000002_pt1 | contig 47397 bp, 76 predicted proteins | sample 4870111112_MG_FD_165049 | JGI IMG/M metagenome (GOLD analysis project Ga0190326, IMG submission 165049) | Hydrothermal vent sediment bacterial communities from Southern Trench, Guaymas Basin, Mexico - 4870-11-11-12_MG | ecosystem: Environmental > Aquatic > Marine > Hydrothermal vents > Sediment ... | reverse complement strand
CTGACAATCTTTTCTCAAAATTTATCTTTTTCATTTCCGCCCTCCTCTTATCCCTCTTTCTCTCATAATCTCAGCCAGCTCTTTTGCCCTATTTGGACACTGTCTTGCCCACCTTGAATCAAGCATTTCTTTATAAGCAGTTTCAGCATCTCCTTCAGCAATTGCTTTCAGCGTCTTCTGAAAACCAAGAACCTTGCTCAACCCCATCTGGAAGATCATCTCCACAAGAACCTCTTCCCCTTCTTCTGTCAACATTCTCTGGACATTATGAGGAATGCCCGTGAGGTATTGCACATAAGCCCTTCTTATGTCTTCATCAAGGAGAAACTCGGCTTCCTTCTCTGTAATCCCTACATCCTCAAGATTTCTCCCATACCCTATGGTAAGCTTTCCTGTGGTATCCTTATAAGGCTTTAGCCTGAGCCCTTCATGGCGTTTTATCCTTTCTTTAAGGCGTTCCCAGTTCATCCGTTTTCACCTCCTTTAGGACTTCTCCAATGTTGTCATCTTCAGTAGCCCACAGACAACCACATGCAATTGATCCTTTTAAAGCTTCAAGTTCATCCTCATCCTTCAGAGCTTCAAGAAACAGCTTACAAATAAGCACATACGCATCATACTTGGAAACCTTATGCGAGCATAAAGCATTCAGCACTTTCTGAATCTGAGGATAAATCACAGCTCTCCTCCCTTCAGCTTCTCATAAACAAACTCAAAAAAGAAGAATCCAGTCGTGAAAGCAAGATAAAATGGAAAAAGAAGAAGAGCAAGAAGGAAAGCGGTCAGGTCTTTCAGAAACCTCATCTTTTTCCTCCTTCTTTATTTTGTCTGTTCTGCACTGCCTTTACGAAGCCGTTCACTCATCGCTGTTCCAAACGCAGATTTACTTTCCAGGTGCAATAAGCTTGCACTACCTTCCCAGCCCAGCAGTTCTTTCGCTGCTCAACGGTAAGCTTTTCTGAGCCTGAGGTTTGCATTGTTCACTTCACTCTTCCCTTACAAACTTCTCATTTCACTCACATTGCTCCATCCAGCGATTCTTCACACAACTAAGCTTATGCTCTAATTTGCTTCTTTCTTAAATGTGCTTCTTCCAGTATTCTCTTATTTCCACAAGTCCATCCCTGCAAACAAATATCCAGAAAGCCCCAAAAAGAGCAAAAACCAGACAGATGAAGATAGTAACTGGATCGTTATTCCTGTTCAAGGCAGTTCTTACCTGTCCCTGAATCACAAGAACATCTCCTCTGTCTTCAACAACCTTCAGTCCGACTCTTTCAAGCCAGTCTTTTATGTCCTTACCCTTCCAGAAGTCTATCACTTTTTCCACGATCCTCTTGTTTACGACACTCCTCATTATACCCCTCCTTTGGTCTGGTTTACCACAGCTTGCCAGTTGTCTCTCTTCCTTTCCTTGCCTGTGGACTGCGACCCTTTGCATAGCCTGCACAGTAGTTGCAACGCCATCACCGCATAACACCTCCTCTGGTCTGGAATGCTTTTACCTGCAGCGATAAACATTTGTAAGCTTTGCTTTGTGCTTTGCTGTGAGCTGTGTTATTCTGCCAGACTCTCGCATAACGACTCCCTTGAATTCTCAGGCTTCTCTATTCCTTTGATCGCCACCGCTTTTTGTGTTCCCTTGCCAAGCAGGAGAATGCTCCGCCTGCTCATCACTTTGGTCTTCTACAGCTCTGGATTGCTGCAAAAGACCTAACAGGGCTAAAGCCTTGTCTGTCAGTAAAACTCACTGCCATGCTTTGCTTCTCTGTTCTTATGCTCATTTCTTCTACCATGCTTCGCTTTTTTCTCTGCAAGTTTCCTAACCTTGCAACTCTGCTCTTCTGCCATGCTTTACCTCTTTCTCGCTGGGTTTCCCAGCTCAGCAACCCTGCTCCTATGCCTCATTTTTCCTCAGCTCCTGAATCACGAATCTTCCAAACTGTCCAGATCTGAACTGCCCTATTCCACAATACTCTCCGTATAAGAACGCCTCCCTCAGATACTGCAGAATCGGGTCATTCCCTGAAAACTGAGGAAGAAGTTTCTCTACCTTCTCAGGCATTACACATGTTATGTCAAACTCTATGAAACACGGAGGTTCTATCATTTCTGAAATTGCAATGGTTACTCGCTCGCCCTGAGCTGTCATCCCTCTCAGCGGTCTTTCAAAAACCTTCACAAGTGAGTCCGTGATAATTTCTCCTCTTTCATCAAGAAAGTGAATCTGGTATGTCGGGAAAAAGTGAAGGTCTATAACTTTTTTGACCATGTATTCACTCAAAGGTTCTGGTTCTTTCTTCCCTCTCTTGGCTTTCATGAACAAATCTAAGGTCGCGGTTGCAGTTTTCAGAAATCCCTTTATCATATATCCCAGCAGGATCGGGTTTCCTTTTTCGTCTCTTCTAAATACCGTCATTTTTTTACCGATTTCTTCAATTGCTTCAAGTCCATCCTCTGCATCTCCCACCTGTGCATCTATTCCGTGCTTCTCAAGCTCCCTTCTCAGTTTCTCTATCTCCTCCCTGTTCTTCTGCAGGTAAAAGGAACTTGTGTTGCTCGTTCCAAGAACTGGAGTCGTGAACTTCAGTTTTACATGGTATTCTCTTTTTTCCATCCTGAACCTCCTTTTTTTGTTGTGTTATCTACAATTTTTCTTCTTCCTGATCATATACCATAATCATAGAACTTTTTCAATGGGAAAAATTGTAATTCAAGGAAAAGGAAAAATTTTTTCTGAAAAGCTCATATTTGCGTTCTAAAAGCGGGGTAAGTATAAAACCCTTTGCGGGGGTTTTAGAAGCGATTTCTGGGCAAATCAGAAAGCCTGAAGGGTATTTCTGAAACATTTTTTGGTTTCCTTTTTGGGTTTTTCTTCTTCAATGTAAGTCTGGATCACTTTCAAAGTGAAGGGATTGGAAATACCAAAATTTCCAAAAGTGATAAGGTTGACAACCAGATCCACAACATCAACAAAGCATTCACAGATTCTGTAAACAAAGTAAGAAAGCAACTTTTTGGGCTTGTTCTTTCTTACCAGCATTGCTCACCTCCAAACAGTGTTCTATCCTTTGAGATTTCATAATTCACCCATATCGTCTCCTGTCTTCTGTATTCCTCTTTATCCAGCGATTTTCCTTTTAACCCTTTTATACGACCGATTGCGTTGCATACTATGTTCCAGGATATTTTCTGCCAGCCTTCTTTCTCAAGCCTTTCGTAAACTGGATTTGGATATCCTGAAAGCATGAACTTGCAGTTCTTGCTGTATTTGAGAAGAAGCTCAACCAATTCGGCATGATCCTCTTCTGTCATTTCGTAAGGGTATTTCTTCTCTTTTCTTGCGGAAGGGAAATAAGGCGGATCAAGATAGGCAAAAGAATCAGCATAGTCCCATTCTGAAATGTAAATCTCAAACAGTCTTCTGAAGTCAAGGTTTTCTATCTGAACCTTCATTATTCTGCTATGTATGTAAGGAAGCGATTCAAGACAGGAAAGGTATGTCGCACACCGTTGTGGCATACCTCTCGTGATTGACTTTACCACAAAACCAAAAGAGGGGTTTTTTATACCCCCTCCGCCAAAAGACATAACCTGAACAACATACCACATATATGCTCTCTCCACTGGATCTTTACAGGTTGCAAAGTTCTCCTTGCAGTATGTGAATTCTTCCCTTGAATAAGGGGTTAACCAGAGTTTTTTTAGAAGTCTTTTGAACTTCCTGGGATCTCTTACGACCCTGAAAAAGTTCACGAGATCACTGTTTATGTCGTTGTAAACCTCAAATTCAGAAGGGGCTTTTGCAAAAAGAAGTGAAGCAGCTCCTCCAAAAACTTCTGCATAAAACCTGTGAGGGGGGACATAAGGAAGAAGTCGTGTAACATGAAGCTGTTTACCGCCGAAGTAGGAGAATGGAGGTTTTATACGCATCGCTCTGTCTCCTGTAAAAGGATGAGGTCAATCTCTAAAGAAAGATCAGGCTCAAACCTTTCTGGATCTATCTGTGATTCAAGGAAAAACCGCCAGAGAGAAAGAAGGTCTCGGGCTTCCATTTTAATACGCCAGTTTTTTAGCTTTTCCTAAGCCTGCTTATCTCCTTCTGCAGTTCACTAAAAACAGCTTCTATAACAGGATACAGAAGTTCTATCTCCAGGAGCCGAACATATCCGTATCTTACCTTCACCTTCCCAAAATCTGAGAGTTTTTCCAGCTGATCCCTTATAACATCCCGCCTTGCCCAGATGCACAAAGTTGCAAACCCAGTTACATGATCTTTCAGAATGTCTCTTCTTTGACTGAAAGAAACCCTCGTTTCAGCGTAAAACTTTATTTCAAGATCAAGATCAAAATCTCCTGTTTTTATTTCATGAACAACATACTTGCCTACGCCCTCTGACCTGACACAGCTCATAAGCCAGACCACATCAGCAAGATACTTTCTTTTCAAAGTGTATCCACATGCTCCGCCACATACCTTGTAGAGAGGATACTCCTTTCTTGCCTCAACGACTTCCCAGTTTGAAAAAAGCTTCCATCTCGGGTAAGTTTTTCTTATAATTTCCTGAACCTCGTGATAGTTATAGGTCAGTATTGACTGGATAACATCGTGTAGAATTGGTGTTGCCATCTTCCCTCCCTCCTTCTTTTTTTTAGAAATCATCTTCATCCATAAGCTCGTTTTTTGCTAAAAGACCCCATTTTTTGTCGTCAAAAAACCTTACAATTCCCTTATCAGCAAGTCTTTGAAGGACGGTGGTTAAATACCTCTTCCTTTTCTGGAATTCTTCTTTTGAGCTGAAAACCTGCTCACCTATCTCTTCAAAGGAAAGCTTTCCCTGTTTCAAAACCTCTATAACCCTTCTTGGAATAGACAGAGCCTGAAGATCTAAGGTTCTCTTCCGCACTTTTACCTGTGTAACAGTCCCTCCCTGTCCAAAACTGAAAAGTATTTCAAAAGGATCAAGTATTTTGTCAAAGTTGTTGTATTTACACTGAAGAGTAAGATACAGGTCATCTTCAAGAAGCTGTGCGTTTATCTGCCAGACTATCCTTGCAAGGTTTCCAAACATACTTGATCCAAGCCAGGTGTATGTATCAGATTCCATGTCTTTCTTTGGGACATGGTTCAGAACGAGAACACCACAGTCATACGAATTAAGCTCACGGATTATTCCAAAGTAAGAAGCAGCAGTTCCAGCATCACTTATGTTTCCGCCTATTGAAGGGATAAGGCTGTCTATAATGACGAACTTTATGTCTTTCTCCACGACAATCCTTCTAAGTTCGTCAGCCATTATGTGTAAAGGAAAAACGCACCGTATATACAGAGGATATTCTGGATCTTTAATCCCATAAGCTGCTTCAAAGTAGTCCGCTATTGACTGCATTTTCAGTTTTATGACCGTTTCAAATCCCTCCCAGTCAAGATAAAGGACATTGCACCTTTGAGTCTTAAAAGGAAAAGGGTATCCATTCTGGACGACCATACCCAAAAGGCAGGCAAGTGTAGTCTTTCCACTTGCTTTGGGTGCATAAACTAAAGAAGGAGCACTTTTGTAAACGAGAGGCTCTATGATCCACTCTGGAAGAACCGCTTTTACTGTCTTCAAATCCACAGTTCTATCCCTCCTCACGAATTCAAGAACTACCTGTCTTAAAAGCTCAGGAAAGTTTATGTTGAAAGCTTTCCTGCAGTTAGGAAGGTCACGGTCAAAAGCCTTCTGAAATCTGTCAAATGAGATCGGGCTTGAAAGGTTCACTTTGTAAACAAGAAGCTTTCCAGTGTAGTCAACATTTGAATGAACATTTACAGTTGCGGTTATACTATTCCTTTCGTGTTTAACCTGAGCATCAAGGAAAAGATCACTCGTCTTTCCATTTCTGCTGTATTTTATCAGCACCCCAGTGGAGGTTTCTCTTATGTCTATCTTATCCACATCGTTTGGGGCTATATACCAGATGACAGGGATTTCCTTCTTCAAGCTCAGCATTATTGCATCTTTTACGATCTCCTGAACCTCCGCTCTATGCTCATCAATGTCAAGCTTTATGTTCTCCACGAACTCAGAGAAGTCCTTTACTTTCTGATCTTCACAGAGAAATGAAACGAACACCTCAAATCCAGCGGTTTTGAACTTCTCATACATCTTTATAGCCCACTCTCTTCCAGGCTTGTCATTCTGAGGAATTATACAGACTTTTTCGTATCCTCTATCCTTCAACAAAGGAAGGAGTTCTGTTTCCCAGTGTTTGTGCCAGTTTGTAGCTCCGCATGTTGCAAGAACCGTCTGTTCTCTGAAGATAAACCTGAGGGCGTTTGCATCCTGAGGACTTTCAAAAAGAACTATTTCTCCATGCTCTATCTTCTTTTTCAAAGTATCAAGCCCATACATCCACCTTTTCGTGTTTGGAGGAATGAAGTAGTGCCTCTTGCCAGACGAATCTATGTAGGCGTATCTTGCCTCTTTGGTAAACTTTTCAGGGTAAAACCATATTTCCTGAACATACGCCAGATTTCCATCAGGATCGTAGATCCTGAACTCCGTTTCTTTTACGGGTCGCAACTTTATTTCTGGAATTTTCCCTCTGAACTCAGGAAGCTCTCTGAGTGCAAGAAGAAAATGGATCTTGTTTCTGAAAGACTTCCCGCAGGCAAAACATCTCGCAAATCCTTCTGGTCTGGATTTGTAGCCAGCTTTCAGGATGATCTCAAAGGAAGGGTTCGTGTCAGGATGAAAAGGGCATAAAACGAGTATGTATTTCCTGTGGCTCGGCAGGTAGTAAGGCTGATCAAGAAAGCCGATTTTTTCAAGAACATCAAGCAGTTCCATTTACCCTCTCCTCTTTTTCAAGGAATTTAAAAACGGCAAATCTGAGAAAACTGGAAAGAGTCATGCCGTATCTCTCGGCGTATTTCCGTATTCGTTCTTCTTCTTTGTCTGTAAACCAGATTGGCAAGACTTTCCTTCTTCTTTTTTGCCTTTCCTTCATCTTTACTTCTCCTTGTTGTTTTTATTTGTTGTCTTTTGTATAGCATTTTATAAACGCCAAGTCAAGGTTTTCGGGTATAGGTATATATACAGGTAGTAGGGAATATATATAGTAAGGTGGTTGTTTTTTTAGAACAGGAAAATGGCTATCAGATAGCTTTTTTAGAAGGGGTATGTAAGTTATTGTAATCACTGTATTTATTGGTATGATAGCTGATATGAATGCAGGTATAAAGGAAATCATCAGCTATCTTGTTTGTAAGTTATTGATAATATTAGAATTATATTGCTATCATGATAGCTATCATATTGCTATCATATGTATGATAGCTAATGATAGCATATAATGATAGCTAAATTTTTTTAATAAAATCAATTACTTATCTTATCTGCTATCATTTTTTTACCCTTATATATAAGAAAAATTTTATCTACAACTCCACAAAAAAAATTTCCCTTTCCAAAAAATTCCCTTCTTTCTGGTAAGGAATTACAGAAAAGGGAAGGTGATACCTTACAGCCCTATTCAGTGCTTTTTCTCTTTCTTGGTCTATTCCAGTATGGACTCTTGCATTTCGGGCAAACTCTCGGTTTTTCTATCCTCGGAATCCAGGTATGCCCACACCTTTTACACTTCAGCTTTCTTATCTTCACCATCTCTTTCCTCCTCAAGTCTGTTCTTTGCTTCTCTAAGCAACATGGTAATGTTTTTCACGACCCATACGAGCTTCCTTCTCCTCCTCTTCTGAGCAAGATCCACTGTCTTATGTTCTATCTTTGCAAGGTCAGATCTGGTTATGCCGAGCAGATGAGCCATCTTTTCTGGAGTGATCCCGTTCTGCTCCATGAATGTTTTTATAAGCCTCCATGCTCTTTCAACCTCGTTTTCCTTTTCTCTTCTCGGGCAGTTATCACAGGCAGAAGGGCGAGGATGGGTGTAGTAAAGGTTCGTATCATGGATAAGCATGAGTTCTTCAAGAGATGGTCTTTTCTGGATCATCTTGCAGGTTTTTTCACTTATCCTCGCCCTCAGGGCAGGGCAATAGAATGTGTTCTTTTCAAGCCATTCTTCTATGTCTTTCTGGGTTATTCGTGTGTTCTTGCTCATCTTTGCCTGTGCATAAAGGATTAGTCCGATCATTCTTCCTTTATGGCTTTCACTTCATAGATGTTCAGCTTCTTTCTGAAGTCCCTGCCTTTTTGTTTTGCTTCTATAACGGTGTAACCCATTTTTCTCATCTGGTCTTCTAAGTTTTCGTCTTCGTGAAGTTCTACAAGAAAAAGTTCAATCCTCTGGGCTTTCATTTTTTCCTCCTTGAGTTTGTTATTTGCTTACTTTCAGAGCTGGTATTTTTCACTTTCTCTTTTTCATCAATCTCTCTCAGCATTCTCAACAATTCGTAAAACAAAGAGCAGATGAGGTTGAAAACAGCGGTAAGATTCTCAGGGGTTGATTTCATTCGCTGGACGACAGTTACCACCTTGTGGAACAGATTGTTTTTCAATTCCAGTGTCCAGTCTGGGTATCTTTCTTTGTCAGGATGATGTGCTGGCATTTTTTACTCCTGATTGTTTGTTTTAGACCTTTACCATTTTCTCATTCTTTGGTCTGTATTGTTCTATGTCCAGAATAATATGCAGAAGAACTTCCATAGCAGCTTCTTTTCCGAGCTTCTTCCAGACATATTCTACGAACTCCCAATCGTGAAACAGTGTTCTATGAACTGATTTTAGTTTTTTGGCTGGGGCATCTATGATAGAGTGTAGCTCTTCAGAAAAATGCCCCAGCCATTCAAGACAAACTTTCTTATGTGTTCTTTTATCTGGCATTTTACTTTGCAGTTTCTATCTCAGGCTCTTTTATACCAAGCATTGTGTGAATAGGATACTTAACTCCAAGACTTCTGATTTTTCTACAAAACTCAAGACAGGTTTCTACCCACTCATGTTTGAGCCTTTTTACCTCTTCATCAGCAGTTGCACTTTTCTGCTGGGCTGATGGAATAAGATTGTCTGGGCTTATCTCTTTCAGGACTTCAACAAGTGTTTTTACATGCTCTTTGAAAAGCATGTGTTTCTGGTATTCAAAATCAAGCTCTGCTCTTTTTGCTTCAAGTTTTTCCATAACTGCACCTCCTTTTTATATTTTACTGTTTTCCTCCTTGTGCTTTTTTCTCGGTTTCAGCTGGTTTCTCTTTTTCTGATTTCTCGCTTTCTTTTTCTTTTCTAAAGAATACTTTCTTCACTTCACTTCTTTTTATTCCGCTCTGAGCAAGGTCATCCCAAGTAAATGATAAGCCGAGCAGGCTTTTTAACCCTCTGTTTATACAGTTCGTGTAGGCTTTCTTTTTTACGAAAGCTCTATCTACCTCTTCAGGAGGCATACCTGAAAGCATCTTATCCCTGCTTGAAGCGACACCCGTTTCTGTTATCTCTACACCAGCAAAACTGAATTTCCCAAAGCAGGTATACTGAAAATGTCCGTCTTCAAATTCCTCAATGGAAGGTTCTTCTATCTTCCAGCTTACTCCAAAGATTCTCGCGATTCTTTTTGCTCCAGATGCTGTCAGATACGGTTCTCCGTAGTCAATCCAGTCTTCCTTTCTCGTGACTTGTAAAACAATCTGCTTCAGTTTCTCAATAACCTCTGCTCTTCTTTTTGCCTCCTCTATCACTTGAAGAAACCCATCCTTTTGTGGTATGCTTTTCTCAGAAGATTTTTCTGTGAAAAGTTCCTGCTGTTTCTGGATTCTCTTCTCCATAGCTCCTCCCTCCTCTTTTTTGTTTTTTATTTCTTTGCTGTATCTGTGTTTAAAGTTTTCACATGCTTCTTCATCCTCATACACTTTCTTATTGTGTAGTTTACATTCTCCCCAGAACCTTTCATGTATTTCTCCCATGAATTCAACTATTTCTGAAAAGCTTCCTGTGTAATACTTGCATTGCCAGCAAGATAGCATTTTTCCCTCCTTTATTTGCCAATCCTCTGAATTTTCATCTGCCAGTATTCTGTCTCTGGGACTTCATAAGCTTTTCTCTTGACCCATTTACCTGTGATTAAGTAGTTTCCAAGAAGGATTCTATCTTTTCCTTTAAGCATTTCTTTAAGTTCTGAGTCTAACCTGTTGTATTCTTTAACCAACTCTCTAAGTTCATACCACCTGTCAACTTTTTCCAGCAATTCTGGATCTTCCAGAAGCAGTATTTCCTGTCTTTTTGCTTCAGGCAGGCATATGTGAGCAAACCCACAACTTCCACAGATTTCTTCATTGAACTCTATACCCTCTGGAATTTCTTCTCTTTCCACGCATCTGTTGATTATTTCAGCTTTCTTCAAAAGCTCCTCTCCAAGTTCATAGTCCAGCTGTAGAACGATTTCCTTTAATTCTCCACTTGACTTGTCTTTGAAGATAAAAATACCTTCCTCTTTGTTGTCCATAAGAAGATACAGAACCATCTGAGCGGGATACATTCTGATCCAATAATGCTCGCTTTCGTAAAGGTCTTTTGGGCTGTTTATCTTTCGGAAGATGTATGGCGATGTGGTCTTTATTTCAAGAGGATAAACCTTTTCGTTAACGATTACTTTTGCATCAATGTGTCCCGTAATCTGGTATTCTCTCCACTCAAACATTCTTTGTTGTTCTATCACGACAAAACCTGCATCCTGAATGTCTCTGAGAACCTTCTGCTCGTGCAGGTTTCCTTCTTCATACAGAAGGAGTTTCCCTAAAGGCGGAAGGGCTTTTTCTTGCCACTTAAGGCGGTTCAGAACGAGGTATCTGATACAGGGATGACCCAGCTCAGAAGCACGATTTGAGTGAACAGGTGCTTGGCGGTATTTCTTTTGCTTGTATTCAAGGATTTTTTCTATAATCATCTCTTTCCTCCTTTTTCAAAGTCATATACTATGGTCATATACTTCAGTCAAGGGATATACCGAGCTTATCAAGAATGTATCCAAAATAGACTTTTATCACTTTTTTCGTGGATTCTCTGATGTTTCTCTTTGCATTTTCCCAGTTATACACGGTGGATCTTCTTACTCCAATCTTTCTTGCAAATTGTTCTAAACTTAGCCCGCTTGCAATTCTTATGAGCTTTATTTTTTCCCCAATGGACAGGTTGTTGTCTGCGACTTTTATTATCCCTGCCCTGATCAGTTCTGCTGGAAGCTTATCCTTCAGATGCTCACATGGCTCGGTTTCCCCATACACAAATTCTTTTCCACATTCAGAGCATACGAATTTCTTACCAACGAGAAAATTCTCATCAACTCTCATCTTTCTCACCTCCTTCAAAGTTTATTGCTGAAATGAGGCTAAAAAGAAGCCCAAGAAAGTTTATCCAGCAATGTTCAGATTCGTTCATTGCAAGAATAACTCCAAGCTGGAAAAGGAAGATCCAGAAAGTTTGCATTTTCATACCTCTTTTAGGATTTTTTGTTAGCTTTGTCAACAAAAGGAGTAGGGGGCAATCCCTGCTCCTGTGCAGGAAGGAAATTAGATCATCCTCAGGCGTTCACGAATGTATTGTTTTACCTCATATGTCTGGATGTCGTCCATGATCCATTCTACAAACTCTACAAGGCGTTCGGCGAGATTCATTTCTTTCAGCACTTTCTCTATGTCAACTGGCTTATTTTCGTTTACACGAAATGCTGAGGTTTGTTTGTCAAAACAGCAGACCATGATTTCTCTTCTCACCCCATCTGAGTCCTTACGAGCGTAAATTGTGTCAAAAAGCGGGTCTCTTACGAGGTAGAAGTAGCAGTCTGATCTGGAGGAAAGCTCTGAAAGGAATTCTCTCAGTTTTCTTACCTTCTTTGTGTCATTTCCTTTTGGCAGAGGGAAGAATTTCTTGACTTCCTCAAAAGGAAAGTTGCTGATGGCTGAAACGAGGAAGTTGTGTAATTCAAGTTTTTTAAGAATTTCCTCTTTCCAGTTCATCATAGCTCCTCCCTCCTTTTTGTTTTTTTTTAAAGAACATCTTTCAGTCTTTTGCCTTTCAGATATCTCTTTATTTCTTTCCATTCTTCACTTTGCAAAGCGTTGGCTTCTTTGCTGACAGAAGAATACTCATGAACGGTGATAATAATCTCCTCGCCGTTTTCCAGTTTCCCAAGTCTTACTTCCTCACGATACCAGCCATCAGGATACACTTTTGTTGTGGAAGAGCTTCTAAAGGACACAAACTTCTGGTTTTTCAAAGAATCAAGGTCAAGATCAGTGTTCCAGCGTCTTATCTCTTTGCTTATATCTCTCATGCTGTGCCTCCTTTTTAAAATTCTGCCCGCAGGGGATTATCCCTGCGGGTTCAGGTTGTTTTAGAACTTTACTTTCTTCACAAAGTCGGCAAACTCGGCAAAAAGTTCTTCTTCAAGCCTTTGAAATAGCCCCTCAGCATAGGAAAGTAAAGCTCTTTCAAGGACTGGTCTGGTGGGATTTTCTTCTGTAAGAACATGATGGAGGACACACGAGGCGGTCATGCATGCAAAGACTGCGTCAATTGGAGTTTCACAGATGTCCAGTGCATATTCAATCACCTTCTGGGCTTTATCAAGCACTCTTCTTTCAAATTCTTTCTCTTCCATAGCTCCTCCCTCCTTTTATTGTTCAGTAAAAAGTTCTCCAAGCAGAAGTTTTCTTACTTTCTCCTCTGTCTCTTTGATCTTCTTCTCTATGTCTTCCATTGTGAACTCAAGCAGTTGCTTGAAAACCTCAAGCTTTTCTTTTGAATGATTGAATTTCTCAAGAACGGACTTTATTGAATCTGCTCTTGGCTTGTCTTTCTGGAGAAGTTCAATAAGCTTCTGTGAGTTTTCTTCAAGCTCCTGAACAAATTCGTCTTTGAAGAGTTTAATGGCTGTTCTTCTGGTCTCTTCAGCATCGTATATGTCAAGACAGTAAAATTCAGAGCTTCCTATTTCTTCAACGACCTTTTTCAGCTTTTCAAGTATGTCTATCTTGTCTTTTGGAACAAAGTAAACCCCTCCGTGTCTTCTAAGGAGAAAGGCATTACAGCCGTTCAGGAGGCAATCCGTGATCATTTTTCTTATGTCATCAGCCGTGTAATTTGCTTTGAAGTAGCTAAAATGCTCATTTATTTTGTCGCTATCCATTCTGCGGAGCTTAAGGTAAATATGCTCGTTCACTTTGTCAAAAATAACAGCATCTACAAGCTCATAGTCCAGATCTATGTTTTCTTTGTCCACTTCCTCGTCAACAATTCCATAGATTATGAAATCTCCTGTTTCATCTATCTTTCTTACGAGCTTCTGTTTTTCTTTTTTCTCAAAGTCCCTGAGAACTCTGTTAAAAGCCTTCCTGCCCGAGATCACTGGTGGCATGAACTTTTTGTCAAGTCCATGCTTTTCAAAAAGTTTCTCCAGCTCGCTTCTCGTGATTGAAACATCCTCTAAAGCCCAGAAAACGACTTTTCCTAAGATCGGTGCTTTTTGTTCGTTGAGCTTTTTTATCATAGCTCCTCCCTCCTTCTTGGTTTGAGAGGGGTTCAGGCTGGTGTTTTTAATAATCCTTTACCTTCCTCAGAATGCCTATCTCGCAATTCTCAAGAACGAACTTTTCTGAAAGCTTGCCTTTCAGTCTTGGATCTGTAAGCCTTATGGTTAACCTGAAAACAAGACATTCATCTCCAGCTTTGAGCTTTACAAGTTTTCTGCAAACAGGTATGTTATAACCAGTCAGAGAAGAAAGAGCTTTTGCAGTTTCATCATAGCCTATTGTTGATTCCCAGCCCCCTTCTGCTAACCACTTTTTAGCTTCCTCTATGTCTATGAGCCGATACTCGTATACCCCTGGTGTTGTGACCACAGCAGAATTGAGTATGTATTTCATCGCTACACCTCCTCTTTGAATTTTTTCAGTGTCTCAAACAGGGATAAGTTTTTCCAGAAAGTTTTCATGTGCTTAAACTTTTTAACCTCCAGCTTGTTGTTTTTGTCTATTATGAGGAAGTAGTTCTTCTTGAGATAGAGAAACCCGTTCGCTGTTTTTCTTCTTGAAATTCTTTGCTGAACAAGAGCTACTGGATAAGGACAGACACAATAGTCGTAAATGGAGTAGTTAATGCCTTCTCCTCTGCCTTTTGTATCCCATTCGTTCTTTTTAGCTTCCAGCATGCCTGAATTTATTGCAGCTTCCAGCATGTTGAAAGCTATGTTGTAAGGATTAAAAGGGACTGTGGAGTATATGTCAGCTATGTCTTCAAGGGTTTCTGAAGACAATGAAACTGACAGAACGTCTGAGATAAACTTGGCAAAGTTCTGCTTGTTAAGATCAGGTGTAAGCTCTTTGTAAATACCTCTCTTATTCGTGTAAGCAGCGTTTCTATACTGCAGAACAAAGCGGTATAAAAAGCTTGCATACCTGTCAACTATTTTCCTGTGTCTTCTTTCTTCTTTCATTTCTTCTTTATCTGGAGAGGAAGCACAAAATTCTTTTATGAACCTTTCTGCCTCTTTAAGCAGGTGAGGCTTTCTTTTGCTGAAAACAGTTGTGAAGTTCGTCATGTATCGGTAAGCTTTCCAGAAATCCTTCTCTTTCAAAACATCTTTGAAAGCATTCATAACAGCGTTGTTTTTCTTAGCTCCTTCTGCTTCTTTTAGCCCTCTTAAGGTAACTTGTATTACCTTGCCTCTATCTGGCAGGATAATGCGATCTTTGTAAGTGTAATATTTAACCCCTGCTTCTTTGAGAGTATTCTCATATTCCTTCAGTTTTGCTTGTATTATTTGCTCCTCAGTTATCCCTACCATTTTCTTCTCCCTCTTTTTCTTTTGTGTAGAGATACATGGCTGTAAGTATGATCTTCTCAAACTTGGCGAGATGTTCTTTTATGATATCAGGATTGGTAGCCTCGTCTTTGCTAAGCTGGTAATGCAAGTATTTGCCTCTGAGCAACAATCTGTCTGACAATTTCTCTACTTCTGGATCAACTGTAACAAAGTGAGGGAACTGGAAGTAGAGATAAATTTGAAACCCTCTGTTTTTGCCTGGATAGTTCTGAATATGAAGCCAGATTCCTCTCAGCACATTGGCATTGGTATTGGTTTCTGCATCTACTATCCGATATACTCCTGCATTTGTCCTTGCCAGCCCTCTTTGAACTGGCAGGACAACTTCCACAGCTTTCTGTTTCTCTACGAGTTTGATAAAAGCGGACACTTGTTTTGTGTTTACCATGACATACCTCCCGCTCCTGTTTGTTTTTTTTAGGTTTTAGATCTGGTATATTGTGTCTAAGATCTCTTCATCGTGTTCTAAGTCATCAAGATGGAGAACTACATCTGAGAACTTTTTGACTACATCAGTATGGTAAGCTACAAGTATGGTATAGACCTTAAACTCAAGGTCTTTCTTTTCTTTCCTGAACTGCTCTAAAAAACTATCTGATACATCACATTCTCCGTCTGTGATGAAGATTATGTCTGCGTTCTTAAAATGCTTCTCTGTTTTGATACACTCAACAGCAGCTCTAAGTGGTGTTTCAAAGTCAGTGCCACCACCGAAAAAGAACTCAAGAATTTCAACCATTTCTTCAAATGTCGGAGGTTTATTCTTAGGAAAGCTCCATTTTTTCAGCTCATCATGAGATCCAAAGTGAATTACAGCAAAAGAGCGTTTTTGTTTTTGTGCTATGGTAAGGAGTCCCAGCATAGCAGCTTTGCTCCAGATTTCTCTTTCTCCTTTCATACTGCCTGAATTATCTATACAGGCTACAATAGGACCTTTTGCCTGCTTTTCTGTTCCAACGAGCTTATATTGGAGCAGTTCTTTTTCTACAAACTTCTTGTAAAACAAAAGCTTTGTAGCAGGATTGGTCAGATAAGCAAGCTCGGAAGGAACTACACGGGCGAGGTCGTTGCCAAGTTCAGTATCTACTACCTCGTCTCTACCATGCTTGATTTTTGTCTCTTGCTTGTGTAGAGCAAGTCGCTGAAATCTTCCAGCTATTTCAGCTATTCTTTTCAGCTTGCTGGAGGATATGATCCTCTCAGCAAGCTTTATTTTCTCCTCTACAGGCATTCTCTGTATCTGTCCTGGATCTACCCCCCAGCTGAGAATATTTTGTGCTTTTTCAGTATCTTCTCTTGCTTGTTCAGAAGCTTTTCTTGCAACTCTTCTGAGCAAGCCAGAGTCTATTTTTGGATTAGCCCTGTTCAATTGGTGTTTGGTCTTCTGAATCTGCTTTTGTGTTTTAGCAAGAGTTTCAGCGAGTCTAATTCTGTCTTTTCTGGATTTCGTTTTCTTTATCAGGTCTTTCAAAGAATCAGCTTTTGATTGTAAATCCTGGAGTTTTTGCTCAAGTTCGTATTGTTGCTTCAGTTCCTGTTTTTGCTGTTCAGACAATGATTTCAAGATGACCTGACTCATAGTAGCTGTAGCAACAGCAGAGGAAAATTCGTCTAATTTGGTCAGTTCATGAAGTTTCTTATATTCTGATGTCTTCAGCATCTGTTCTATGAGGGTTTTATGAAATAAGACCGAAGCAGGGATTTTTTTGTTAAAACGAGGTTTGAGCTTGTAAAGACAGGAATATATGTCCTGCATGAGGTAAGGAAAAGATGGGATTTCTTTCTTAGCTTCTTCTTCTGTCTTCTTTATTTTCTCAGAATGTTCTTTGATATTCTGAAAGGCAAGGCGGTCGTATTCATCATGTCTGATCACATACATTTCCAGAGCCTCCTCTCGTGTTTTTGAAATCCCTTGTAGGTAGGCTAAAAGGCGGGCATAAAGCCCGCCCGTGAGGATTAAATCTCTACGCCCAGACATACCTTTATGATTTCCTTCTGGTATGCCTGGACTTTCCGAAAAATTTCTTGGATTTTCTGGGACTTGTGTTTGTCAATAAGATCAGAAAGCTGATCAAGAATGTTTTTGATTTTCTTATTAGCTTCTATACCAGCGGTTTCTTTCTCGTCTGAATTTATAGCATTCTCGTATATTTCAGTTGCCATGTCATGCAATTCCATTGCTTTCGCTTCATATGGAGCGGCGACAGTGCCAAGAACTTTTACCACAGTTTTCCTTTGAGATGGATCTGACCACAGGCAATGCTGAAGGAACATAAGGGTTTCTTCATCTACTTCTGGTTTCTGCTCCAAAAAGGCATAAGCTCTAAGCACATCAAGGCTCTGCTTCCATCTGCGGTCAGAGGCGATTATTCCTTCCTTGCGAAGCTCTCTGCGGATTTTTATGATGGATTCAATGACAGAATCAGGGATTGGTAAAGAGGCAGCTTGGTTTTGTAAGTCTTGAAGTTCCTGGAGGGTAATTTTTGGTGGGTTCTGAGGTGGGGGTGCGGTAAGCAGGGATAAAAAATTAGAATCGTCAGAAATGTAATTTACTTGGAGGCGAATTAGAAAACGGTCATATAACGCTCCAAGCTCCTCTCCTTGGGGCAGCTCATTGCTTGCCCCAAAGAGGGAGATAAGGGGTATTTGTATGATTTGAGAATCATTAAAGAATACACGCTCCTGCATTGCTGTTAGAAGGGTATTGAGAATGGCAGACGAAGCTTTGAAGATTTCGTCTAAAAACACAATATGAGCTTCTGGTAGCTTACCTGAAGTTATTCTTTTGTAGTTTCCTTTTTCCAGCTCCTGAAGGCTGTAAGGACCAAACAGCTCTTCAGGAGTCGTAAATTTAGTCAAAAGCCATTGAAAGTAGGTAGCTCCATCTATGCAGGAACAGATTTCTCTTATCATTTGCGATTTTGCAGTTCCAGGAGGACCTATAAGGATGCAATGCTGGCGAGCAAGCAGTGAAACTAATGCTGCGTCAATTATTTCTTGTCTTTCAAAAAACTTCCTGTTAAGATAATTTTTTAACTCTCTCATCTTCTCCTCCTCCTTGGATTTTTTCAACCCTTGTAGGTAGGATAAAGGGGCAGGTAATTCCTGCCCCAGTTAAGCTTTATTTTCCTGGCTTTATTCTTGCTATTTCCCTGTTTAAAGTAAGAAATTCAAGAAGCTCTTCTCCATCTTGAAAGATGGTTCTTTTCTCAGGTTCTTCACAGATATGAACCTTAAGTATTTTCTCCATAACTTTTTTCATAACACTGACTGTCTTTTTTAAAAGTTCTTCAGGTAGAATTTCTGTCTTGACAAGAGCAGCGGTTTTTCTTACCACGCTTTTTACAGTAGGTATCTCCTCATCAGGAATCTCAGACCTGGTGAAGTTGGTTTTTGCTTTTTCTTCCAGATAAGGTAGGGCTGTTTTTACAAGCCATTCAGGAGCTGAAGTTGAAAAATGAGTCCCGAACAATTCTTCAACTTTTCTGAGGGTCTTAACCTTCACCTTAAGGTCTTTGATGAACTCAATAAGACACTCTGCTGCTATTTCTGCAACAGCTCCCTCTATCTTTGCTTCCTCTATTAAATCTATGAGCAAATCTGCCTCTCTTTCTGCATCTTTAAGCCTTTCGGAGTAGCCTTTCTGGAAAAGCAAGCACATGGTGGCATCTGCCATGGGTATGAGGATTTTTGAGAGAAGTCTTCTGTATGTTTCCATCAGGAGAATTTCTCTTTCTATTTTTTCCATAGCTCCCCTCCTTTTGTTTTTTTTAAAGGCAAAGAGTTAGCCCGAACAGAGGTTGCCAGCCCCTGTTCGGGAAGGAAGATAGAACTTTAAAGCTCTTTGGAGATAAATTTCTCTACCTCTTCAGCAGCTCTTATAACTTTCTCCAGTTTTGCTTTGTCTATCGTCTGGATTTCCTCTCTGCACATTTTCTTGAACTTCTCTACATTCTCTTTGACTTTCCTCATGTAATACTCAGTAAGTTCCTTATTTCCATCCTGTTTTGCAAACAGGGCATCAATAGCAAAGTTAACGATGCCCCAGCCAAATTGCTCGGCTATTTTCAAAGCTTCTGCAACTTTTTTGTTCATTGCCTACCTCCTTGAAGAGGAGATTTTTCAAAAAATGCACAGCTAAGAGACTGCCAATCTAATTTGTCAATAAGCTCGTCTGGAATTTGAAGCCCAAATACACTGGCAATCTTGAACTTCACTGGTCTTGGAACTTTGCCTTCATACTCAGCAAAGTTCCAAGCCTCTTTAATAACCTCCCATCGTTTGCAAACAATCCGATGTGAGCAGTTTAGACAAAGATCAAGTATGCCCATCTTCCTCCCTCCTTTCTTACTCCTTTTCAGGAAGCTCGCCTTCCAAACGAGCTTCCTCAAGTGTAAGGTAATAGACTTCCGCTTGCTTTTTCATCTCAGAGACTCAGCGGAAGTCCCCAAACAGCCGCCTACGCACAAAAGCATAGGCGGCTTTTACGAACTTCTCCTTACTTTTTATGCTCTGGAGCTTTTTATAGCTCCAGAGCCCCCAGAGCATGCTCTCATAACAGAGAGCATGCTCTATTGTCCCTCTGGATAGCGTTCTGCTATCCAAGAGGGTAAATAAGAATAAAAGACCTTTGCTACCCACTCTGCGGAGGTATTCTCCCAGAGGGGCAGCAAAGGTCTTTCTGTATACTTCCTTCTGACACCTTTCTTGTAAGTGGTATCAGGAGAAGCTCTCAGAAGTTTGCTTACAGTGCCTTCTGGAATCCCAAGCATTTCGGCTATCTCTTTCTGGAGATAGCCGAGACGGTTTAGAAATTGAACTTCGTATGCCATAACCTTTCCACCTACCATAGCTCTCCCTCCTCTTTTTTGTAAAACCCTCATAGGTAAGCTATGGCGGGCAGAAGCCCGCTTGACTTAAAACAAAAAAAGGAAGGCAAAAGCTGGACAAGATAAGCCCTGCTCAGCCCCCCCTTCTTTTAGTTCTGCTCGCCCGCTTTTTTTCTCAAGCGAGCGAGTTCTTCCTTCTTAACTACCTCATAGCCCCACCGCCTTGCCAGACGGCGGGACTCATACAAGTCTTTAGCTCTCTGAACTGGAATATCCCAGCCCAAAGAGCGATTATATGGCAGATCCATCGCTCTGCCACAAGCAGAGCAATGGAAATCTGCCCATACTTTGTTTTTGCAATGAGGGCAGCTCACCTTATAGGTGGAGTTACCCTCTTTAAAAAAAAGAAGTCCGCCCCTCTGGGATTTAACTCGGATAGTTTTAGACTTGGACTTAGCTTCCTTTAGAGCTAAGTCCAAGTCAAAATCAAAGTTGATTTTTTCTATAAGATCTTGGTTAATTCCCAGATTTTTTAGGAATTCTGAGAATTTCATGATATACCCCCTTTAAGTCTCAAGGTTGAAGAAAAAAAAAGAAAAAACGGCGGGCTTAATACCCGCCGTTTTGACTTTAGTCTTTTAGAGTCTTATCAAGACTTGTTCTAAAACATTAAGCCACCAATTTAAGGTTGGAGATTTCTTTGATTTTTTTGGGTTTTTCTCTATTTCTTCAATTTTCTTCTTCAATTCTTCTGCCTGTTTATATAGCTCGCTTTTTAGTTGTTCAGGTAAATCTAATGATAAAGCAAACTCTACCTTTTCAAGCTTTTTCTTTAGCTCTTCTTTGTTTGGGAAAATTTTATCTTGAGCTTCTATTATTTTTCTCAACAACTCTTTTAGGATTTCTCTTTCATCTTCTTCAAGCGCTTCATTTATTATAGCCTTGAATTGTTCATCAGCTATTCTTTTATTCTCTTCTTTCCTCTTTTTCTTCATCATTTCCTCTAATTCTTCTTCTGTTATGCTGTTTATACCGTTTTGTCTGATTACCTCTAATACCATAGCTCCTCCCTCCCTTTTCTTGTTTTTTACCAGCACGGGTTTAAACCCGTGCTGGCTGGTTTACTTCAATCAATTTCCTTGCATTTTAAACATTCTTCTCTTCTTTCTTCAAAAGTTCCATTCTCTCTTTTTCAAGTTCTTCCACGACTTCTTCCTCAATCTCTAATTTTTCTCCTATTAAGCTTAAGCGAGCTTTTCTGAGGTTTATCTCAAGCTCTACCAAGTATCTTTTCTTTTTTGTATCTTCTTCTTTCTCTTTCAATTCCTGGACTATACAGATTGAGTTGGTTATATAATCTTCAAGCCTATTAAGCCTTATCCTGTTCATCCTTTCCTCCTTTTTTGTTTTTTTGCTTTTTTGTTCACTTGCAATTTTAAACATTTTGTTCACTTTGTCAACAATTTTTTGTTCATAAAATTTAAACGCATGCGTTAAAATTTTATCAATGTAAAATCGCATTTTGTAAGGATTTCAACAAGTTATTATTGCATAATTCAAAAAATTTTGCACTCTGGAAAGGCAATAGGTATAAAAACACCTATCGCGGGTTTAGAATGCAAAATTTTGCAAATTAGAAAGCCTGAAAACTAAAATTTTAGCTTTTTTGCTTACAATACAACCAAAATTTCTTCTTTCTTAGCTTGTCTTGCCAATTCTGCAAGCTTTTTTATGCATTCTTTGTTGTAGATTTTTCTATACAGATCAATTTCTTTTGCTTTTTCAAGGTTAATACCGTAAGAATCTTCAGACAGGTAGTTATAGAACTCATTTTCTTCCATCGGCGGGTATATTCTTACTATGTCCGTCACAACAAAAACTTCTTCTGGTGGGCAGAAGAAGCTTGGGCGGATGTAAACGGCTTTTAAATCCTTAATTTCTACTCTGAAATGCTGCCTGATTTCTCCTTTAAACAAATAATCAGGATCTGGATTTCTTGTAATAAACAGCCCTGCAACAACATACCCTTCATCAGGAAAATTACTCCAAAAAGCACCTGTTTTTGTCTTACCTGTTAACACATTGATAATTTCTTCTGGATTGCCAACTCCTCTGTATGCATGAAAGGGATCTCGCATTAAGAAGGATTGCTCAAAGAAATGAAAACTTGCTTCAAGAAGAAACGGGTTTAAAATCCAATCATCATCGTTCAGATCTTTTTTTCAGGATCTTATCAGCTTCTTTTAGAGCTATGTTAATATCGTGCGTTTCAATTTCTTTCATCTTTTTAACAAGTTCTTCAAAAGTCTTTCTTGTTACTCTCATCCAACCCTTCCTCCGAAATTTAAACTTAACTCAAAACTTTTTACCTGCACTTGATTTGAAAGTTTCCTTACCAGCTCGCCTACCACTCTAAAATTCCTTTTTCCAACATCCACCCATGTAGATGGTAAGCCCGCTTTTTCTACTTCATTTTCTCCAAAGCTTCTTCCACTTCTTCTTTAGTTATCCACCCTCGTTTTATCCACCACTCCAAGCCCCTAAGAAGCTGTCTTTTCAGCTTGCCGAATCTTTCAGGATCATCTTCTGGTTTTTCTAACCACCGCACGATTGGGAATCCAGCACCTCTTCCACCTCTTGCTTCTCTTACGAAGCCATAAAAGCTTTTGTCTGGATTCCAGTTCTTCTCAAGGTAGTCCAAGTATTCTATCCCTTTCCTGCCGATTGCATAGTCTATCCGCTTTTCTTTTAGCCCTTCTTTTTTGTCAGTTGTTCTTTTGTCCTCTATGTATTTATGTATCGTTCTACCACAGACTGGACAAAGAAGCTCGGTTATGAACTTTGACATTTGCTTAGTCCTCAACCACTGCAAATGCCTTGCATCCTATTATCCTTCCCTGTTCGTCTCTTACAAAATCAACTGGTATGACCACATCTTTTCTTTTTCCAGCAACCGCCTGTGCGACTACATTGCTTACGATGTAAAGAACACCTTCCTGTGGTTCAGGAAGACCTATCACTTTCCCATAGCGTTGTTTCATTAGAGGGACTTCTTTTCCTGATACCAGAACATTTCCTGCTTTCTCCACCACTGTTTCTACACGAGCAATTCTGCCTGCTGGTGGGATTTCGTGTGTAGTTCCATCCTCAAAGAAAATGGCGACAGGATGAGGGGTAAGGTTTACCAGATGGACTTCTTTTGGGGTTTCTACTATTACTTCCATCGCAACTCCTCCTCTCATTCGTAGCTCGGATCGTCCAGATCCGTTACAACAACCTTGTCTCTTCCAAACTGATCAGCAGCAATATCAACAATTTTACCATCAGCTATGACATAAAAGTGCCTTAACAACTCACCTCCATGTTTGTAGAAACCATCATAAACCCTTGCCCTGAACCCGTGCTTTTTCAGTTCTTCAGCAAGAAGCCTGTTTGCTTCATAGCATTTTGCAGAAAGATCAGATCCAAGCATCTTCTCTGCTTTCTTCCTTGCTTCTTTAGCTATTTCTTTCAGCAGGAGTGTTTTTATTACCATGCACAAGCTCCCAGTATTTCAAAAACGGATGCACTTTCATGACTTCCTTATCCACTCCTTCTATCAGCTCCTCATCTGGCTCTGATTGCCTGTATCTGTAAAGGATACTGCTTACCGCATCCTTCCTTTTCCACCGCATGAATCTTACAATCTGATAATCAGATAATCCAGTTTTTGTCAACTCTATGATCAGCCTTCTTCTTACCATATGCCAGCCCACCCGTCTTGTCTCAGGATCTACTCCTGCTTTTCTCAAAACCGCCCAGAAGGCTACAGACACGCCTGAAAGATGGATTTTTCTGTAGTTCTTCTTAAACTCCTCCATCACAGGAACAATCTCATCTGGAAGATACATCCACCTCCATGTATCACGCCCGCTTTTTGCGGTTTTGATAAAGATTTTCCTTCTTTCTATGTCCACATCCTCTGGTGTAAGGTCTGCCATCTCTTTCCTTCTTGCTCCATAGATTGTGGAAAGAGCAACGAATGTCCTTATCATCGGATCATCTATGAACTTTGTCGCAAGAATCAGCCTGATCACATCTTTCCTTGAAAGAGGAACAGCTTCTATGGAGTCATAATCAGGTTCAGGGGGTTTCAGTTGAAGATCTTTTTTTAGAACCTGTCTGTAAAACCATCTGAGGCTGGCATACACATGGTTTATAGAAGTGCCTTTGTAGTGATTCTTTGCCCAGTTCAGAAAGGAAATAGCATCATCTTCCGTGTAATCTTCCTTTTCTCCTGCGTGAAGAAAAAACTGGGAAAGGATAGATTTTCTTGAAAGAACAGTGGATTTGCTGGCGTAAAGCGATAACCTCTGTTCTACTTTCTCAATTATATCCATTTCTTGAACTCTACATACGATAAATCTTGTGTTGATTTTGTGTAAAAATCCATTGCGATTGAGGAAGTTGTAAGTGAAACAGAAGAAGGAGAAAGGCTTATTTCCTCAGGACTCAGATCAGAGTCAATAACCATTGCAGGGTCAAACTGTATGTAAAGCATTCCGTATGGAGTTGGTGCTGTATAAAGTCCTTCTTCAAAACACTTGTCTGTTATGAAACCTACTGAATATCCGTCTCCCTGGGAAGCCCTGAAAAGAATAAGGTCTCCGTCTCCAGATATGCCACTAAAGTATATGTCTGATGCAGATTTTCTGAAAGCGGTTTCAAAATCTTTTCTCACGACAAAATCCCCTGCAATTATGTAATCCTTTACAATCCTTAAATGTCCGTGTCCTGTGTAATCAGCTGGAATAAGTTGTTTCACCTGCGTGAGGTTCAGGTTCTCATCAAATACAGCTATCTTGGATACATCCCCATCAACGGTTTCAACAACATAGAAGATGTAGATAATTCCGTTGTCAATTGTTGATGATAACCATTGGGAATGATTAGGGATTTTTACAGCTTTTAGAACATTCAGATCTGTATCAAGTTTTACGATCACAGGGTTGTCATCGTCATTACGGCATACAGCAAATAAATTATCCTGATACTCAAGCAGGTCGTATATTTTCAGGTTATCTCCCGCAAATGATAGACCTGATACAAATGAAAGAGAAGAGTCTGTTTTCACGATAGTATCTCTCATTTCATCAAATCCAGCAAAATAAAAGTTTTCCGCCGAATCCATTTTGCAAAGAGAACCAAAGAGGTAAGGAGCAGATGATTTTACATCAGTTATCTGCTGAGCCACATGGGTTCTTGTTGCATTAAGTGCAAGCCTCAGTTTTACAAGTGCAGGATAATAGTAATCTTCAGTATCTGGCTTAAACCTTCCCGCAAGAACAAGATGTATCTCTGTGTCTGTTTCATACGAGATTTGAGGGTTAAACAAGGATTCAATCCTGAAAAGGACATCACCTGCGGAAGAAGGTATTGAGAATATAAACTGCAGTTCAAGGGCTTTGTTAAAAACATACGCAAGGTATCGGTATGAAGAAATTCTTTCTTTTGCAATTACGACGATCTTTTCTGTCGTCTCAACGATGACAGGATGAACATCTGTGTTTATCCAGCAGGTCTTTCCATAAACAGCCTCCACAACCTCTGGTATCACGATTGTGGTTTTTCTTGTTTCATCTGGATTTGAAACAGTTGCATGTATCTTTGCAACACCAGATGTTACATCTTCTGGGAATTCTATTGAAAACCTGCTTGAGTCATTTTGATCTTGCTGGATTATGCTTCCTTCAACATCACAGGATACACTGTAAGACAGATCCTCTCCTTCTGGGTCATATGCTTCAATCTTCAGATCAATCACTTTTCTTAAAGCTTTTATCTTTTTTGACTTTTTTACCTTCTGTATAACAGGAGATGACTTATCTGTAACCTTTACAGTAAACTCCACCCAGTCTGAGCTTATACCATACGAATCTACCGCACGGCATTTGAATTTAAACTCACCACTTTCTTGAGGAGTCCACTCTATTTCTGATCCTTCCTGCTGAGACCCATCTGGAAAAAGCCATACATACTTGGCGATTTTTGAACCTGTAAAAGGAGATTTCCCGCCTTCTGCCCTGAAAGTTACAGTTTCCCCAACCTTCACCTGTTCGGGGTAAAAAATCGCAGGCTGTATAAAGCTTACCTTTTCTTTTTCCACGAGTTGTTGAAGCTGTGATATTGTGGAAGCTATCTGACCAAATGTATCCTGCCCGTAAATGTCAACATCCACTGGCATGTTAACTTCCTTTAATAAGGAATCTTTACATCAATTTTCAGCAACTCATCAATTGTTCCTGCATTCTGTATTTCTTCTTCCTTCTGATTACACCAATCTCTAATCTTTTGCCTTTGTTCAACAACATCTGGATATTCTTCAGCAGGATTAAGTCCTTGTTCCATACACTTAATAACAACCCAGTCTGTTTCTTGGAGCTTCTTATGAGCTTGCCATCTGACTGTGTCAATCAAAGCTTGTTTTAGTTCATTGATGTCAGTCGGAATGTTCCAGACTTTGTTGCCATTTTCGTCAATGTAGTATGGTTCTATGTTTTCATAAACCACATCACCAAATTTAATGATACGGATAATCATTGCCCAGACCTCCTCTGTTGATTATAAGACAGTATTGGAGAGAACATTTCTCGGAACACCATTAGCATCGCGAACAATACCTGAAATCACATCTGTCCATCCAAGTTCATTACCACTACCATCATATATGTCAACACTATCAACTCTCAGGAAGAATACACCTTGTCCTCCACTGAGTAAGGCATTTCCACTCTTTACTATATTCACACTATACAAATGAAGAACAAGAGCCTCACTCGTATGTCCACTACCATGACTCATAAACGCAGGAGAACTATCAGATCCTGACAGCTCTATCACAGGTTTCGTTCCTCCACCAACATTCGTAACTCTGACAAATCCAAGAACTGAGGAGTTTTTCTGAATCAGGTAGCAATAAGATGACTGAGGAAGGCTGGTATCAAAACCTTCATCATCAAGGATTATTTTCGCACCACTTTTCATCCAAAATTCTATGGCTGATAGGCCTTGTAGACGAAACCCATAAAGACTATTGTAAGAACCAATTTGATACCAAGTTGTCTTAAGAAAAGAATCATCCGAAACATGAATCACCACTACTTTGTTTGAAATGCCTACATGCTCATTGAGTGTATAGTTTCCTATAATATACACATCAACCCTCCCACCAACAGGCACACTGTTTATCGCCTTCTGTATTGTCTTAAATGGAGCAGATTCAGACCCATCATTACTATCATCTCCATTCACCTGATCCACATAAAAAGTCCTACTCATCAAATCCTGTCCATTTACCTTTATTGGAACTTGTGTAAAAGGTAAGTTTAAAACACCATCTCCATCAAGGACAGGGATCATGTTTGCAGACGGATTCTGACTTGCATGAAAGCCATCAACCATGTCTGAATCACCGATTGGTCTTAAAAACCATCTTCCTGTTGGATTAACGGCTGGAGCGATAACATACGGAGGGTTTTCTGGATCTGTTGCTCCTGAGATATACTCCATTAGATAATTGTTACCCCCTTCAATAACTATCGCAACATCACCTGTTGAAAGCAAAGATCCGTCAAGTTTGTTTAAAGCATTATCTCCTTCTGTTAGCTTTGAAAAAACTCCAACAAACTGCCTTCTTGTGTAATTCTTCATACTGAAGATATCAACGAGCTTTGAGAAAGTTATTCCTCCTTCAGGATTCCTTATCTCTATCCAGAAAAGCTGATCAAAGTCATAATCTGCTGAATCTACCCAGAATTCTACTTTGCCTGTCTGGTCTGTTATTATCTGAGGAAGCGTTGTAACAGGTTCTGTTGCATCTTCTGAAAGGTAAATCTTTGCTGGAGTATTTGCTATTCCTTCTCTTACATAAACCCTGTATCCAGCGGATGGAGTTTTTATTGACCATTTCGCTCTCATATCAAACTCCTCCTTCAGGCAGATGATAAAAGCAGATTCCCTGTTGCACCTGATACTGCATCTACTTTAAGAGCAACCCATGGAAAGGCTATATCTTTCGTGTCTGACCACTTCAAAACCCCTGATGCAGATGCGAATTCAAAGAAATTACTTCCATCTATGCTTACAAGTATTCTGAAGTTTGTTGAGGATGTGGAATCTGCATACCAGCTTACTGTTTTTGAGAAAGGCTTGAAAATCGTTACAATCTGCTCCGTATCAAGCGATACATTCAGCTTCTGATCTGCTACGACGATTTCTGTTGTTTTTACAGCTCTTTTTGTCATGATTCACTCCTGTATTTTTTCTCGGCTTCTTTCTTCAAAGAATCATAATCCACATTTGTTGATCTTCCATATACCCTCGTCAGAACATGTTCAACCTTTCTTCTTTCTTCATCCACGACAAACACCCTTACTTTTTTCTTCTCAGGTGTGTATGTCTCCTCTATGAAAAACTTCATCTTTCACTCCTAAAGCAGTATTTCATACTCGCTGAGAAGCTGAACAATGATATCTTCATCATACGGGTTTTTCAAAGCAAACTTAAAGTTTTCATCAAACCTTACCTGCCTGTATATTCCAACTCCATACTGCATTGTAAAATCATCAAATCGTGTAAGAACTATCCTTCCCTGAGAGTAGCTCGTAAGAGCAAGACCAAAAAGTGTTTCAAGATCCATTCCATAAAGACCGCTTCCGTCTATTTCTGTATAAACCACCACATCTTTCAGGGTTTCAAGAGATGTTCCAGATTGGGCTTTTATTATACAGTCAAGCTTCCTGAGACTTCCCTTGCCTGTAAGAGAAAGAACTACCCCTGTTGTTCCTGCAGAAAGTGTTACATCTGTAAGATCAACGAAAACAGTGTTTCCTATTGCATTGATTGATGACATGTAAGGTGCATACTGATGGGCAAAGCTTATTGGAAGATAACCATCAGGGAAATCAACCATTCAAAACCTCCTTATATTTTCTCAATCCCAAACATCCTCTTTACCACATCAACATCTGAAGCAATCCAGAATGTTACATCCACGACATGATCATATTGAGTCCCTGGAGACCAGCCAACAAAAACTATCCGTGTTTTATCCCCTTTTGCCTCAAACTGGATTGCTGGATATTTTGCCTCAATTACCTGCCCCCATAACCTGAAGTAGCTTCCTTCTTTTACTGGAAGTATCTGTCTTCCGTATATGTCTTCAAGCTTGCAGAAAACTTCTCCGTTTGTTCCCCAGGATGAAATTATGTGGATTTTGTAAATTATCCCTGGTTCTACGATCAGGGTTTCTCTTATAGGGTTCTCCTCAGGTGTTCCTGCTGGTATGGTTACATGAAATGGGAAAGCCATTTTCTTACCTCAGCAGTTTTTTTATCAGAAGAATTGTAAGAAAAATTCCACCAGCTTTCAACAATGTATCTTTGCTTAGCCCGAAATAAGTTTTCTCTTCCAGACCCCTCCTTTCAGGCAAAACAGCCTCAGCAGGTGCATAAGGTCTTGTTTCTGCAAATGTCTTTACAGGCGACACGACTGCTGGTTTTTCTGTTTCTGTAAGTTTTGAAATTTCCCTCTTTATCATTTCAAAAGTCTTCCTTGCTTCCTGTTTTATCTGCTCCATTGCAGATGGTGCTGGTCTTACTACAGGTTTACCTACAACAGTCTTTTTCCTTGCTATTGCTTCTCTTGCCATACGCATCCTTCTCGCCCTTGCTTCTGGAGAGTTTGCAATGGATCTTTCAACAGCTCTAAAACCCCACCTTTTTGCTGCTGCTGTCCAGTATCTTAAAGCACTCTTTGACGGTTCTCTTCCAAGGTATTTTCTGTAAAACTCTCTTATCTTTGCTTCAACAACACCTTTTCCTACCATACGCATTCTTCTTGTCCTTGCCTCAGGAGAGTTCGCAATAGATCTTTCAACGGCAGATATTCCATACTTCTTTGCAACATTTGACCAGTATCTTATGTCTGCAGCTGTTGGTTCTCTTCCAAGGTATTTTCTGTAAAAGCTTCTTATTTGCTCAACCATTTCAGTCCTCCTTCAATAAAACTACTCCAGCGGATAAAGCAAGTAAAAGAGGAGCAAGCTCAGGAGCAAATTTTTTCTCAAAAAATTCTTTTTCTTCTGCAACAGCAGGTCTTTTTTCTACCTGTGTTTCTTTTACCACAGAGGGTATTTCTCCACGAATCAGGTCTTCTGTCATTATACCAGTCTTCTGAATGTATCTATCCACATCGGCTGGCGTTCTTATCTGGACATACTTCATACAGAGCTCTCTGTATCTGGCAGAAGATTTTTCACCACCTGGCATAAGATAAGGGTTCAGAACATTATACATGTATCTCTTCAGGAAGTCATTCATCGTGTTTAGACCATACATTTGCCTTAAAGCGTTTCCGTATGTATTCAGCATTGCAGGAACATATTTCAGTGTTTCAAAAGCAACAAGTGCTTCCTCCTGCTGTCTCAGTGCTTCAAGTTTCACAGAGACCGTTACATTTCTAAACTGCTCGTTCAGTTTGTTGAAAGGAAGGATAAGAAAAATTCTTTTATCTGAAGGAAGCCCTCTCGTAAGGTCTGCAAGCCTGTAAGCAACATTTGATGGAAACCCTCTTCCTCTAAAGTGAGGGCTTGCCCCTTCAGGAGAACTTACCCTCCTTTCAAGGACTGCAGAAGTAGAAACATTTCCAGAAGGGTCTATCTTTATCCCCTGCCATACATAAACGAAAGTATACTTCCCTGGATGATGTTTCCCACCGCCAAAAAGCCCACCGATTACTCCAAACGGAGTAGGTATGTCAAGAACAGGTGCTGTAATTCCAGCTATCATTGAAGGTGGAACTCTGAAATGCACTTTAATCTCCTTTCAGCAACATTGCTGCGGCAATTATACCAAGAGCTATGAGAATCTTTTTTCTCAGCTCCTCATCTGTCTCTTCAACCCTCTTTGGCATTGCAACCACTCTTTCTTCCTTCTCTTCTTTCAGTGTCGTGAAGTATTCTGGATACTTTCTTTCAAGCTCTCTAACCCTTTCAGTAAGAGTCTTTTCAACAGCTCTTGGAATAATTGAAGCAAACTTTGTTCTGAACTGTATCTCTTTGAAAAGCTCGTAAGCAGTGAATTTATCAACAACACCAGTTGGTCTTAAACCGTGCTTTCTCTGAAAGTCTATAACAGCTGCTTCTGTCATGGGACCAAATACACCATCAGGAATTGGTGTCGTGTATGTCCTGTATCCCAGCAGACCGAGCAGAAACTGAAGTCTTGCAACCTGATCACCTCTGTCGCCCCTTCTGAGTGGTCTTGACTCACAGTAGCCAAGAAGTGCTCTTGCTTCACGAAGAGCAGTCCCTTCAATGATAGATCTATCTGCACCAATACCTATGACCTGTTTGAATTTTTCAACCCCTTCTTTAAGCCAGTCCATAAGAGACATGGCTTACCTCCTTACAGGCTTTCAAGTCCTCTTTTGATTCTATCATAGTGTCTCAGAACCGTCATCACATATCTTTTTGAATACCTTCCACGAAGAACATTCCCTGGTCCAGCATTATATGCAGCTATGCCGTAATACAATCCAAAGCGGTTTATCATCTTTTTCAGATACTTCACTCCAACCTCTATGTTCGTAAAAGGATCAAAGAGGTCTTCCTTTCTTCCTCTGAATCCCACATCACGGGCTGCCTGAAGTGTTACCTGCATGAGTCCTATACTTTCATAGGGTTTTCCAATCTCTCTTCTGTATGCATATGGATTGCCCCCGCTTTCAGTAAGAATAACTGCTTTTACGAGATCAGGATCAATTCCTTCTTTTCTTGCAACTACCTCCACATATTCCCTCCAGTCTTTTGCTTTTGCCTTTGAAGAACTGAGAAGCAAATATGCAATAAGTGCTGTTATTACAAGCCCTTCTTTTCTCATCTTCTGACGACCTTTGCAACTGCATAAGCAATGATTGCATAAGGTATAAGTTTCATGAATGAAGAAACCTCTGGTGTTTCAACCACTTTTTCAACCTTGTCAAGAACAAACCATGTAGAAAGTCCTCCAGCAAGAATCAGCCCAGCTATTGCAAGAGCGGTAAGAGCAATTCCTGAAAGTTTTTCTTCAGGCTTTATCACGACCTCCACGACGAGGTATTTTGTTCTGTTTTTCTTGAAATAAGCCCTCAGAACTTCGGCATTTTTTACCTTCCTTTTTACCACCTTCTTCAGAATCCATTCTTCAAGTCTGTCAGGTATCCACCACTTTGGTCTGAAGTAAAAAAGCAGATGATCCCCTGCTTTGGGAACATAATCCTCTGGAACTTCTACAGTATACAGCACAATCCCTGAAAGGGACTTCTTTCTTTTCTTGAACTTGTTTATCCAGTATTGCATGAATGCACTTCCAACAGCTGCTCCAGCAGCAGTGAAAATTCCTTTCGTAAACCACTCGCCATATTTGCCAAAGTCAAGCGATCCAAGAGGGTTTTCATGATCGTCCGTTACTATTCCTTCAAGGATGAGCCTGTATCCTGCTGGTATGCCCTGAATGTAAGGAACTTTTGAAGGCGTCAGATCAAAAACAGTCCAGTTTCCTCTTATGAGGACAATCGGGTATATGTGCCTTGTTCCGTCTCTTACGAGCCTTATTCCAACTGGATATCCCTGTGCCTTGACTATACTTCCAAAAAGAGCCGTAAGATCTTCACAATCACCGTATCCTCTTCTAAGAACTTCTTCTGGTTCATACAGAACATCTCCCTTTTCTTTTCTGTATTTCACCCTCTGCTTCAGGTAAGAAAAAGCAGCAAAAGGATTTCCGAGCTTTCTTGCAAGATCTATGATCTCAGGATCTCTTGAATGCTTTACTATTTCTCTTGCAACTATCAGAGCTTTTTCTGGAAGACTGTAGTTTTCAATGTTGATCATTTCTGCCTCCTTACGAACACAATACCTGCTGCGAGTGCAAAAAGAAGCGGTATGAGGTATTTCATTTTGCTGCTTTCTTCTTCTTTTGAAAGAAGAATAACCTCTTTTTCCCTTTCAGGTGGTTTCACTTCCTTCTTTTCAGGCTTTACCCCTTCTCTTACATACAGACTGTATGCAAGAAATACCCTGTCCTTTCCTTCTCTTACGAAGAGAAGCTTCTTTTCAGGATCTCTTATCCTTGCATAGACCTTACCTTCATCATATCCAGCTATTATCGTTATGTTCGGCGGATGCTCAAATTTTGCAACATACCATGCGAGGTCATCTTTTGTTTTCAGAACTCTGTCAAAGATTATTCTTAAGTTATTTCTGTCAACTACAGTAAGCCTCCAGCCCTTCTGCCTGTCTTCAACATAAACTGGCATACCAGCTACTGAAAGACTTCTTCCAGAAGTTTTTGAGACTGAAACGGTTATTTTCACGATCATGGTTCATCTCCTCAGAAGAAGAATAAGTGCAATAACGAGAAGAGCCAGGAACAGAAGATTTTCCTTGCTCACACCACTTTCTCCTTTCATAACCACCTCTGGTGTTTCGTGCGGTTCAGGTGCAACTCCTCCCTTTTGCCATAAAGCACTTGTAGCAGCAGATTCAGGAGAAGGATATCCCATCTGCCTCAGCTGGTTTTCGTATCTTGTAGCCCACGCTATTGCTTTTTCATATTCCTGTTTTTCTTTCTCAGAATCAAGCCCTGCTGCCTTTGCAATCTTTCTTGCAAGAGCTATCCCTGCTGCTGCACCGCCTATTCTTGCAACTGTCCTCATGAATTCATCTATGTATCCCCATACCTTTCTTGCAGCCTGTTTAGCTTTTTCACTGCTTACGAAATCACCACTCAGAAGGCTCTGAATGTCGTATGCTCCTTTTGCAACTATTGCTGCAGGTCTTGCCCTGTATGCAGATACCCTTTCTGCTATAACCTGAGCAGTCTGTGGTGAATCAGCATATGGAACAAGGTAAGAGGGAAGTGTTGTCTGAAAAGTGAACATCTTATACCTCCTTCAGCTGTGCCTTAAGCTCTTTGATCTTCTTTTCAGCTTCTGCAATTTCACGATACTTCTCTGCAAGCTTCCTGTATTTTGCTGCTTCTTCTTCATACTTCTTTGCCTTTTCTTCAAGCTTCCTCAATTTGCTCTCTGCTGGAATAAACGGTATTCTATGTTCCTCTCCTGAAAGGAGAAGAATTATCGCAAGAACAATTGCAGCTGGTATGATCCAGTCTCTCATAGCAAACCTCCTTATGCCCAGAAAGTAAAGTTTTTTATCACGACTCTGTATCCCTTAACCAGACCAAAATAACGCTCTTCTGGTCGTATGATTATGTTCTTGCCAATCTGAGCTTTTATCTGAGGAATGACAAAAAAGCCAAAGAAAGGAAGCCAGATACTTAAGGGAATTTTTACACCATAAACAGGCTTTGCTGAAATGAGCCAGCCAAAAGAAGGCTTCGTGGTAAGCTTTACTTCAATTGATTCAATTACCTTCCTTGCAATCTCTGAAGGCTTCCTTTCTTCTCCGCCAATGATGGGAATAAAAAACTCCACATCAGGAAGCTTATACTTCTTCCTCGTGATCGCAAAAACGAAGATTATCAAAAGAGGGAGGGAAGACCTCCCTCTTTTTTCTCCAGCCATAGCTCATTATTTAGCCTTTGCTGCCTCAAGAATTTTTACCTTCCTGATGCAGTCAAAAAGCAGATCAGCAGATCCTGCTGCAGTTGTTGAGAACCTCAGGTAAAGCTTTCCTACCTTTGTCGTTACGAGACCTGCCTTTGCAATTGCAAACCTGCGGTCTCTTATGTCCTCAACACAGTCAATAAGCAGGCATCCTGTAACTGGATTCATTTCAAGTTCTTCTGCTTTCTGCTTCTGAGCAACTGTCCAGTCAAGGACTCCATAAACATCCACATTGTCTGCTGCTCTTACTGCAACCTCGCTTATTACAGAATCGCTTCTTTTAGCATTGCTGTCTTTTGCAACTATGAAGATCTTCCTTATGATCACATCTGTTGGAAGCTCAATAGCAAAACCAAGTCCATCATATGCTCCATTCCACTGAACGCTTCTTGTCTGCCAGAGTGGCATGTAGACATTTCCCTGATCATCTACAGCAAGTGCTCTTCTCAGCTCTTCTTCCTCAGGACCAAATGACCATCCAGCTTCCATTGTCACTTCAAGTGTTGCTGAATTGATCGTTGCATTTGCTCCATCTACCCATACATCAGCAGCATTTCCCCATGTTCCAACAATCTCCACTCCAGATACGACCTCTCCAGGGATGCAGTATCTTGGATCTTGCTTGTCTGTGCTGAGAGATGGAACAATTACTGCATCAACATACTTTGTTCCTGTTTCTCCTGTTGCTTCTGGAGGCTGATCATTTGCAAGTCTTCCCTGTCTCAGATGCTGGCTGTAGAGATTTAACTGCTGCAGATTAATCACCCTTATAGGTGTCTTAGCACCGCCGTCATACTGCAGCCTCAGGTTCTTTACGAGCTTTGCAACTCCATCTTCAATTGCTGTCGGAGCAGTCGTATCGTTTGTCGTATAGTTCATCTTCAGACGAAGTTTGAGGTATGTGATGTTTATACCCTGAATTAACTTCAGGCTAAACGGCTGATTCTCTGTATATGTTGCTGTTGAAATAACTTTTGTTATCCTGAAATCTGCTTTTCCTACATCGTATGCCATATCTCACCCCTCCCTGTTTATTCTATACCCGCAATTTTTGCCTGTTTCATGTATTCTTCATAAATGTCAGCATCCTCAAGTCCAGATGGAAGTTCACCTACATTAGATGGAAGTTCACCTACATCACCAGTATTTTCAACCCCGCTTATCTGCTGTGTTTCTTCAACTCCACTTACTGCCTTTCCTGTTGGTGTTGCTGATACCTTAATCTGTGGCAGTCTTGCTGAAACCTTGCTCAGAAGATTGTTCATCATCGTTGAAATTCCAAACTGCCTGTCAAGACCTGTTCCAGCTGCTGCCATTGCAGTGTAGTATGATCCGTATCTTCCAAGAAATGCTTCTACCTGAGGAAGCCTCATAAGATATGCTGCAACCCCTCCAGAAATGACTGGTGGAACTGGAAGAACATGTTCTATAAGCCCTATTACGAAGTTTGCTACCTGCTCTGCAGCCTTGAAGTAAGCTGCAGAACCTATTGGGATTCTGTAAATTTCAAACTCATTCACTCTATCAAGAAATTCTGCAACTCCTGCCATACTTCTACCCCTCCTCGTAGTTTTCTGGTTTAAAACTTAACAGACTGAAGAAGCATTGTCAAGTTTTACAGTAATTACAGGTAGTTAGAGGAAGTTTTTGAGAAAAAAGTCTAAAGTTTTCGTATTGATCGCTTGATTTTGCAATACGAAAGTGGGATACTATAGAGACATGAACTCAGAAAACCTTACCATAAGAACTGATCCTGAGACGAAAAAAAAGTGGATTCAGCTCATGGATTTTCTCAAGGAGAAGACCTGTCTCAGATCAAAGAAGCTCGTGTTTGAAAGGCTTGTGAAGTATCTTGAAAGGCAGGCTAACAAAGAAAGGTTCATCAAAAGTATAGCAAAAGGGTTTGGTAAAGACAAAAAAAATTAATAACCTCAACCTCACACAGCTTTTTGCCGTATGAGGGAGGTTTTACTTTCAAACAATACAGACTAAGCCTTTATTCTTTCATCTTCTCAAGCCATCTTTCATACCACTTGTCAGGATCAACCCTGTATACAGCGGTTCTGATGCCTTCCTCGTAATGCCTTGTTCTTGTAGGACCAAATCCTACTTCTTTATAATGTGCAACCATCCTATCTCTTGCTTCTTCCCAGTGGGCTTTCATTAGATCCTTCTTTCTTTCAAGCTTTTCCTTTCCCTTTCTTGCAAGATCTTCAAGAGCCATGATAACACCTCCTTTTTTGTTTTTTTCTTTACTTTAACACAGAGGTTCTTTTAAGTCAACTTAAAGCCAAGTTCTTCCATTGATTTTGCAAACTTCTCTTTCAATTTACGAAATTTCTTATCACATTCACTGTCAGTTTTACAGGAAAGAAGCTCTCTTAACTTATCCCACACATCTTCTTCTTTCATACTGTCAATCTCATTTATAAGCGGGCAGGCAGACTTTTCTTTTTTGCAAAGCTCAAAAAGAACCGTTCTTACCGTTTCTTTGACTATTTTCTCCATAACCTCACCTCTTTTCAAAGACAATTTTTATCACACTGTCTATGTCTTCTTTTGACTTTACCAGTCGGGATATGAGAACCGCGTCTCTCACATCTGTGCTGTATTTTGAAACCCTATCAACGAGGTATGTTACCATGTCTTCACCCAGTCCATCCTTACTGAGAACAGCTTTTGCAACCTTTTTAAATTCCTCCACCGTGTATGGCTTTACGAAAAACTTTAGAAAACGGCTCTTGAGTTCCTGTGGAAGCCTCTTTATGTCATTTGCTGCAGCAAATACCCATGTTTTAAGCATCACATCTTCTCTCATATTCTTTTTCAACCGTGTAACTATACCCGTCTCCATAAGAGACAGAAGAACCGCGTAATCTTCTCCTTTCATTTTCTCAATTTCGTCTATTATCAGATAAGTCGGCTTGTATTCTATCAGGTAGTCAAGAATACCCGCACGGGTGGAAGAACTTCCAAGTATGTATTTACTGTTTGGAAGCCGAGCAAGTTCTGAAAGAAAAAGAGTCTTTGCAGTTGCAGGAGGACCATAGAGAAGAATATTCACGGGTTTCCTTGCTTTAAGAGACTTCAGTATTATCCTCTTTATGTCATCATGCCCTATGATTACACTGAAAAGATCTTCTGGTATTTTCCCTTCACCTGTCTGAATCCCTTTCTGTGCAGAAAAGTATTCTTCCACCTGCTTTACCACATCCTTTATGAGTTCAAAATCGGACAGTCTGTATTTCGTGGAAGTCCTTGAAGAATAGCTTATGTCAAGTATCCTGTTGCATACCATCCTGTTCAGAACAGAAGGTGAGGCATGAACCTCATACCATTCAAAACCTAAATAGTAATCTTCATTTCTCTTCTTTTCCTCAATTTCTATCGCTTCCTTCAGTATATCAACCCACAGCGGGTTTGCTTTTAAAAGATTGAAAAGCTCTATTTTTCTTTCTATCTCAACCATATCCTACACCCTTTCACTTTTTATTTTCTCATAAGCTTCCTTAATTTTCAAAAACTTCTCTTTATCTCCACCTCTGTCTGGATGGTAAAACTTTGCTTTTACCCTGTAAACCGCATCTATAAGCTCTGGCGGATCATCTTTTCTTACGCCAAGAACAATGTAAGGATTTTCCAGTATCTTTTTCATCACGAAATCTATCGCCTTTTTTACTGACTGCGTGTCAATTTCTCCAGACTTTTTAAAATCAGCGATAAACTTGCTGATTTCAGGATAAAAGTCTTTAAGTTCATTTACAAGTGTTTTGAAAGCTCTTATTCCTTTAACCAGATCCTGAATCATATCGTTCCTCCATGCTCGGCAAGAAACTTGTAAACGCTAACTGGATGAAGTTTCCCTTCCTCTATACATTCACGAGAAGCCTCTTCCTTAGACTTTCCTTCCTTAACCATCTTGGCTATAACACACATGGGTGCAGGTTTTGGCTCATATCTTGCTTCTTTCATCTTCTCAACGATTTGTCTTGGAACAGGATCACCTTCTTTTATACATTCCCACACAAACCTGAACTTTTCCACAGCAGGAGCATCTTTCCCAAGCTTTTCATAACACTTCTTCCAGCAAAGTTTTACAAGCTCTCCCAATCCAAGAACATCCCCTTCTACCTTTACATCCTCAAGCCTTTCTTCCTTTGCCATATCCTCACCCTCCCTTATAAGTGATGCAATTTCACATACAATGCTCGTGCATCTGTTCGTGTCAAATTCTGGAACGATGCTTTCAAATTCCTTCCTTAAATTCCATATCTCACGAGCTATTTCAGATGGCTGTATCTGTTTTTCTCTGATCCTCCTGTAAAGGTCATACACCCTGTTCCTGAGTTCCTTCACTTTTTCTACAATCTCAGGTTTCACGACAGAAGCATGCTGTTCCATCTCCTTCAGTTCTCCAAGAACAAAAAGCAGATGTTTCAGAAGGCACTGAGCGTGGTCAAGGTCTTCTGTAAAACGGGCGTGATCTTCAGCCTGAAGAAGATTCATGTATATGTTTTCCTTGTTGTATTCAAAAAACCGCTGTATTTTTGCTTTATCTACCATCATTCACCTCCAGATTCAGAACTGCCCTTTACCCTGCTCAGAAGCTTCTCTGCTACCTTTTCTGCTATTTCGTCCACATTTACCTCTGTTCTTTTTGCAAATCTCTCTCCCCATGCTTTAAAAGCTCTGTCCTGAATCTTATCCATTGAATCAAAGAACTTTCCAAGCCCTTCTCCAAACTGGCTGAGAATCTGCCCCGCTGCTGCAAGAGTTTGTTTTACTTCCTCAAACGGATTTACCTGAGGTTGCTGTAATTGCTCAGGACCCATACGCAAAATGTTTATGTTCCTCAAAAGCTCATTCGCTGATTGAAGAACTGATGCAACAGTATGATAATCAACCTGCCCTTGCTGAACCTGCTGTCCCTGTCCTGCCTGCCGCACCTGCCCCTGATTTTGCTGTTGCTGGAGAGCTGGAATCTGTCCTGTCTGGAGCAACGCCGTCATCACTGAAACGAGATCGTTCACCTTCTGTTCCTGTTCAGCAAGCTTCTTTGCCTGCTCCTGAACCACCTGACTCAATTTATCAACCGTTCCTATAATCTTCGTAAGTGTAGCCTGAAGGTTATCTTCCTGCTGAGGTGAAGACTCTTCAAACTTCTCCATTTCCTCTTCTTCAAGTTCTTTCATCATTTCTTCTATTTCCTGCCTGTTTTTTATTTCTTCCATAGGCTACCTCCTTATGCACTTCCAAAAAGCCTTTCCCTTAAAGGATTTGTTGTTCTCATAACCTGCCCTTTTTTCAGCTCTTCCTTCTTTGCAGACTGTTTCAGCTCCTCAATTTCACTCTTTATTTTCTCAAGCATCTCTTTTATCTCATCCCTCTTCTCAGCTTCCTGAACAACCTGACATGCCTGCTGATCACCCTGCTGGCATCTCAGGACAAGATCTCTGAGGTTATCAAGAATTTCCTTGTCCTGCCTTGCAGCAGTCTCTATTATCTTCAAAGCAACCTGCCTTTTTTCTCTGTCTCTGAGAGCATCTTCAAGTTTTATCTTTTCTTCCTTCTCAGGCTGTTTTTCTTCTGTTTTCTGCTCCTCCTTCTCTTCCTGTTTCTCAAGCCTCTTTTCCACTTCTCTCATAAGAACTTTCTCTGTCTCCTCTTTTATACCAGCAAGGGCTTTCAGGGTTTCCTGAGTTATACCGTCAAGCTCTTCTTTCATCCTGTCAGGTAGTTTTTCAGCAATTTCGTCAAACTTCTTCATCCTTTCTTCAAGCTCTTTCAGTTTTTCAGAAACAGGTGATATGTCAACCTTCTCAGGTTTTTCAATCTTGCTTACAGCCTCTTTCACAGATTCAATATCCTGTTTCATGCTGGATACTGTTTTTGAAAACTCTTCTTTCACAGAATCAATCTTGTTCATGATGTTGTTCAGAAGATCGCACTGACCGTTCAGACATTCCTGAACCGCCTTTTTTATCGTATCCTCGTTTATCACGAGCTTTTCTTCCTTCTTTTCTTCAGTCATACGAATTACCTCCCCCGTGTTGTTTTCAGAATTATTCTTACCTTTTGAGTCTCTTTTTTCAAGTCTTGCTTTCAAGGAATTGAAGTATTCAACAATCTTTTTGGGAGTGTTTGCAAAGCCAGCCCGAGTCCTGTGGTTAAATTCTTTCTTTGCAACAAGCTTCAGGTCTTCAAAAAGGACTTCATCAGAAACATCAAGACCGTATCTTTCCCTGTATCTCTTCTTTGCCTCTTTAAAATACTTCCGTATTGCCCGCATGTCTGCAACTTCTGAAAGCTCAGGTTCTCGCTTTTCAGACTTTATGAACCTTCTCAAAACAGCAATCGCGGAGCTTTTCACAGAAGCAAAATCAATTGCTTCCCGTCTCTTGTCCCTGTCTTTGCTCATCTCTCACTCCTCAGTGTCGTTTTTTACTTCCCTTCTTTTCCTTCCTTCTTCGTCAGGTCAAGTATTACCACATCGCCGAATCCAAGTTCATCTATCGTGAGTTTTATCAGGTCAAGAAGCTCATTTACTGTAAGTTTTTTGTCTTCAAAATCAATCTTTATTCTTGCTGCAACTGCAAGAAGAACCTGCATTATTTTTGAGAAATCCATGTCTTACCTCCTTTAGCTTTAGTTTGTCTTTATCATTTCGCTTAGTTTAACACCCAGCCATGGTCTTGACAAGTTTTCACTCCAGAAAGAAGGCGGATAGTTTGAATTCACTATAAGCCCCATAAAGTCCAGATCGTTGCTTATTGCATAAACACACTTCTTTGGATCGTATCCTTCACGAGCTGCCTTTTCAAAAGCAGAAAGTGCCTCTGAAAGAAGTGGTCTGAGTTCTGATCTGTCCATCTTTACCTGAAGAAGAGGCGGTTTCTTTATCAGAACGAGCTGTGCTGAAGACAGTATGCCTATGTCCAGCTTTCTGAATGTCTGGGAGATAAAAATTCCAAATATCCCTTTCTGTCTTATAAGACCCGTGAAAAGATCTATAAAACGGCTCTTTTCAGACATACTCTGTCTTGAGTGAAACTGTATATAAGCCTCATCCACGAGAACGATGCTCTTTTCTGGAAACTCAGGGTTGTCTATCGGCTCAATCCAGTCTGGAAGCATGTGTCTTTTCCCTTCAGGGAAACCATACACACAGATTCTCCTTCTTGGCTCAAGAAGATGTCTGTATTCAAGGATTCCATACGCAAGACAGCTTTTTCCTGAACCAACTCCTCCTGCTATGAGACAAAGTCCTTCTTTTGGGATAAGGCGGATCAGGTCAAAAGAAAGAAGTTTTCCTTCAAAAAGTCTTCTGATCATATGTCTATGATCTTTGGTATCTTTTTTACTTCTTTCTCTATCTCACTCACTTTCTTACCAAAGGTATCTTCCTGCTGATGCTCGGATGTCTTTTCATCCCATACAGCAGTTGCAATCTCCTGTGCTGAAGGATCATTCAGAACACCTTTTTCTGCTACTCTTGCCTGAACATTATCTTCTTCGTCAAATTTAAGCCTGTCTGTTTGAGATTTTATTTCCTGTATTTTTTGATCAATAAACACAAGATCATTCTTTACTGCAAAGTAGTTTTCTTCATCCACAACAAACACGATACAGCTGTCTTTCATGTTAAGTTCTGTAACATCCACATGAACGATATAAGTTCCAGCCGAGGCAAACTGATGTGAATACCTGTAATACCTCGTCCCTGAAATCTTTGTCATCGGGTCTGGTGCAAGAACCTGATTTCCTTCCAGATCGTATATGCTTATGTTCACTTCATAATCCTGCTCTTTCTCAAAGGCAAAAATAAAGTCTATATTACTTCCTGCTTTCGTAACCACAAATCCTTTTGGAAACAGAATCCCACTTTTTTCAGCAAAGACTCTCCCCACAGTTGCAGTTTCCTGAAGAGCAACCACTGGCTGATTCCATATCTCAAGCGGTGTTATCACAGGGAATATAGCTGGTGGTGTGGCTGGTTTTCCATTAACCCATACCTCCTGACCTCTGTAGTCAATTGACTCAGCCCAGGAATAACTGTCATCATCAATGTAAACATACGCATTTGAATTATCGCTTCTTAGCCTTATCACAGCATAAGCTATCCCTTCTTCCTGAGGTGTCCCTGCAACTGTAAAAGCTACCCACTGATCTGCATAGTCGCTTCCTGGATGAGTCCAGACAGCTGTTGGCTCTGTTGTATAATCTATTCCAGCCCCTTCAAGGTATATCTGTGGTGGTTCTACATCTGTCCCATTAAAATAGTCTGCAACAACTTTCATATAGCCAACATAACTGACAGGTTTATTTGGTTTGACTCCTGTAAGCTCTATTCTGTATGTCTCAAAATATCTGCCTGCTGCCTTTGGCTGTAATCGTAAAGCAAAATTTCCACTTCCTTCTGTTCTGTATGTTGAATCATCCGTATCTGTATAATCCCCTGTTCTGTGAACTTCACCGTATTTGTAGATTATCCAGTCATTATTTTCCATGCCGTTCTTCTTTGTAAACCTTATTTCTACATCATCAAGCCAGTCTTCTCTTGCGTATTCCTGGATAAAAGTCGTTACATCATCCCAAATGACATTTTTAAACCAATCTCTGCTACCACAGCCTGCATCTATAGAGATAATTGAAAAAGCCCCTCCTTCAACCTTCACATCGTGAATGTAATTGTCTGATGACATTGCGTTTTCCGCATAGTAAAACACTCCCGCCATAGTTGATGAAGTAGCCGAACAAGTAGAACGGTAGTAAATTCCATGAGCTTTGACATTATAAATTTCGTTGTTTGTCGCACCTCGCATGTAAAAAACTCTGTCAGAATTCATAACTTCAACATCGTGGATATTCAGATTGCTGGATGAACTCAGATAAATCCCTCCTGTTGCTTGAACAAAAACATTACTAATTTCCATGCTTTTACATATACCAAGCCTGATTAAACCATCGCAAGAAGGAGAAAAACCAATAAGATTTTTGATATAACCGCCAGTAACATACCATAAGTTTATAATATCGTCTCCCCAGTATTTGGACGACATAGTCCACGCAGTTGAAACATCTTCCATTTCCAGATGCTTTCTTGAGCTAAAATTATTGGAAAAGTAAACATTCGTGAATAAACAGCCTTTAACCTCATCTACCATGTCAAGAGGAAAGTATTTGAAGTATAACACTGAAGCAGGAAAGTATCGCAGATAATCCGCCCATATCCAGTAGAGCTTGATGTGGTGCATGTATGATATTCTCTCAAAATCTGCTCTTTCATTCCTGTCTGCTATTTCATCTCCTTTTACTATCACATTTCTTCTCAACAACAGAACCCTGCCATGTTTTTCCTTCAGGTAATAAAGGGAAGGTGTTATGTTTATCGTCGTTTCGTCATTCACTGCATCATAGCTCAAACCTGTTATTTCATAGGCATGGTAATCCCTGTTCCAATCGGTATAGTGTTCTGTGTCGCTGTATTTCGTTCCGCCTATGTATATCTTGTCGCCAATTTTCCACTCAGAAGTAACATCTCCCTCAACAATAATGTAATCTTGTCCAGCTGGGGCGTCATATTTCAAAACAGCATACCAGGGATTTACAGGGCTTCCATACATCTCAACCTTCAAATAACTTGCTTTGTCCGCATACCATCCTGCTCTTCTTGCCACACCTTCCGTGTTGAAGTAAAAAGTAACGGTTCTGTCTGATGGAATCGGATCGGTTATTCCACCTCCAACCTGCAAGGCAACCCTATCTCCACCACTGAAATATATTCTGCCCTTAATTTCAACAGTTATATCTTCCGTTATATCTGGAGGAATGTATATCCTGCCACTGGAAGCTATCCATAAGCTCCCCTTGTTGTTGTATGAAGTCAGCTGATTTTTTGATGGAGAAGTAGGAATCTCCACATAACCCACAGTCCAGTTCTGATCAATTATCAGCTCATCAGTAATTACAAACACATCTGAATCAGAGGGTGTTCCTGTTGTTTCCGAGTAAATTATCCTGAATGCATAATCGCTTACATCTGCTGTCCAGGAGGTAAAAGGAGCATCTTTTGAAAGCTGAAGGCAAACTGTTCCTGAAGTTCCTCCAGAGTAGTAAATTTTGAACCTGTATTGATTTGCTGTCGTAACAGGATAAGAAGTATCAAAGCGAAAATCAACGATATACCTCCCATACTGCCACTCTGAGTAAAAGCCATAACTGCTATCTGGAATGTGGATGGTTTTACTTCTAACTGAATTCCATGTAGCACCGCCGTCTGTTGATTCTTCCAGCTCAACAGTTATGTCTCTGTTGTAGTTTGAAATCCGTGAGGTAAGCCTCAGTCCGAGTATTACTCCCAGCAGATTCGTGTCCATTGCAGGTGTGAAGTAAATGTATAACGGACTGCTTGAAGATTTTATTTCCATCCATCCCTTGTTTGTTCCTTTTTCATTAAACGCCCATAAGTAGTCGGGGTTATTTTCAATCTCATCCCCTCTATACCAGGTCATTAAGCTTAGATCTCCTGCCTGTCCCTGAACCCAGACAGTCATGTTTATTCTTCAAAAGAAAGTCCTTCCAGTTCTGAAATTTTATCCTCTATTTCAAGCAATCTTTCCTGAAGCCTTTTTGCTTCAACCATCTGAGGATGATTCTCTTTTGCCCATTCAAGAAGTTCTTCGTCTGAGGGAAGGTTTGAAAGTAGATTTTCTATTTCTTCTTTTTCTTCAAGAAGGGCTTTAAGCTCAAAAGGAACAGCTTTCTCATACTTCAAACCTTCTTCAGTAAAACAAACATTTTCAAGAATCCACTTTATACCGCCCTTTTCAACAATCAGATCCATTTAGCCCTTCCACCTCCTGAACGAATATGCTAACATAAAAGCAGAAAAAAAGAAAGGAGCAAAAAATGAGAGATCTTCTTATAATTGCTCTGATTCTCCTTCTTGCATACCTTTTTACACACAAAGAAGTAGAAGGGCTTCCTGCACCAAAGCCAAAGAAGGCACATAACAGGGAAGAGTGGAAAATAATCCGAGACTCTGAAGGAAGGCTTGAAAGAGTCGTAATTACAAGAGAAGTCGTCTTTGAATGATGAAAAAGCTTGTAGAACAGATAACATTGACACCCGATCAGCTGAAAAAAGGAGGAGACTTTAAAGTATCTCCTGAAGTAATCCAGCTTATTTATGCCGATGAAATCTCCTATCTTTTGAGAAAGCTCGTAAAAAACACAGAGATTCAAACACCTGTTGGGGCAACCTTTGAGAAAGAATATGCCGTAACATGGGAAGGAGTAATAATTTATCCGCCAATAAGAGAGAAGAAATTTCACAAAGTCGTCGTGAAAAATACAGGCTCAGAAACCCTTTATGTTTCCACCAACCTTTCTGGAGCAACTATCTCTGTTGAGGCTGGAACAGGAATAAGAATAAATCCAAACAAGGGAGTTATTGAATTCGTAAGACTTGAAACTGACTTTGGAAAACAGACAACTGCAAAAGTGATAGCTCTTTACTGATCCTTTCTGGAAAGATACACCGAGATACAGAACTCTTTCTCTTCTTCTGTGAGAAATTTCTCAACCTCCTTCATTTCTCTTTCCACAACCTCAATAGCATTTCTCCTTTCTTCTTCAGGCTCGTTCTTCATAAGCTCTTCAACTTCCTTCTTTCTGTCAACGAACAGCTTTCCTATCTTCCACTGATGCCACCACTGCTCTTTTCCTGTATTATCTGCTATCACATTCTCATCATAGGCATAGTCAACTATCTGCCACTTATCTGGAGTAATCTTTATTCCAATCCCAGACATCTCATTTTCTGGCGTTATAGTTTCGTATCTTCCTTCAAAAGGGATAACCGCTTCAAGAACAAGCCATTTTGGAGAAACCTTGGATTGTATTGAATGTTTTGCAACTGCCAGAATTTCCTGAATCGTTCTTATCTCTTTCTCCAGCTTATCGCTCAGGTATATCCTTATCGGATCTCCGTGTGCGTTCAGGGAAATTATCTTCTTCATCACTGCTTGCTATCTATCTCAAACGACTGGACAGGTAACATTCTCTCAAAACCCTTTCCATTCTTGCAAGCTGTTTTTCCACCTCAGAAACACATTTTCTTATTTCCCTCAGAATGTGTTCTATACACAAAATAGCATTTCTTATTTCGTGCTTCAGCTTATCTTCTTCCTGCATTTTGTGTGAACCAGTTTAATGTTGCTTCCATACGAGCAACTCTTTCTGAAAAGCCGTCAAGTTTTTCTGAAATCTCCTCAATCCTCTTATCATGCTGTTCAAATCTCTTAAAAATCAATCCGAGCTTTTCATCTATAGCCTGCATCCTCTGTTCTATCCTTTCCACGACTTCTTTAAAAACAAGATCATCCACCTTCTTGCTGTTTACTTCTTCTATCTTCTTCAGAACCATCTTATACACCCCTCCTGCAAGAAGAAGAACACTTGCAACTGCAGATATCGCACTTGCAAAATCAGCTTTCATCACTTCCAATTTTTACCACAAAAGCTACTTACCTGCAACACTGGCGATTCTCCATCCTTCCTCTGAAAGCTCTTTCTCTGTGTAATTCCTGCACTCTTTCCATAAACTCCACACATAATCTCCGTTTTTCAGAGATTTTGCAACAACATAAGGGATTTTTTTATCCCTGAAAAACCTTGCCCAGTTCTCAATTATCCACCTCTCTGGTTTGCTGCAGTGGTTAACGAATCTGTCAATCCTTGCTGGATTAATCGCCTCAATCCTGAAAGTCTCCACGATTTCTGAATCGGGTATTCTTTCAAGTATTGCTGACAATCTTTTCTCAAAATTTACCTTTTTCATTTCCTCCCTCCTCTTATCCCTCTTTCTCTCATAATCTCAGCCAGCTCTTTTGCCCTATTTGGACACTGTCTTGCCCACCTTGAATCAAGCATCTCTTTATAAGCAGTTTCAGCATCTCCCTCAGCAATTGCTTTCAGCGTCTTCTGAAAACCAAGAACTTTGCTCAATCCCATCTGGAAGATCATCTCCACAAGAACCTCTTCCCCTTCTTCTGTCAACATTCTCTGGACATTATGAGGAATGCCCGTGAGGTATTGCACATAAGCCCTTCTTA
>Ga0190326_1000001_pt1 | contig 49151 bp, 63 predicted proteins | sample 4870111112_MG_FD_165049 | JGI IMG/M metagenome (GOLD analysis project Ga0190326, IMG submission 165049) | Hydrothermal vent sediment bacterial communities from Southern Trench, Guaymas Basin, Mexico - 4870-11-11-12_MG | ecosystem: Environmental > Aquatic > Marine > Hydrothermal vents > Sediment ... | reverse complement strand
GCCCAGAGCAATGCCTGACTAATGGTCATGTCAAGGAAGTCTTCAAATGCCTCTTCATATACCTTCTTAGCCTTCTTCTTGTCACCTCCAGCCATTAACTGCATTGATTCTGGTGTATCCATGTATATCGGGCCTCTACCTTCCATTAGCTCAACCAATGCTTGATGGTTTCTCAGTGGTGTTGGAACTGGCGTAGCAGTTCCGTATGGCTTGAACTTTTCGAGTTCACTTGCTCTCTTCTCAATGTACACCTCACCAAATGCGTTCTTAGCTTTGCACTTGAAGAACAGGAACCATGCACCAACTGGGCCGTATCCGTCTTTGAATCTGAAGGGTATGAATCTGTGTTCAAACTGGGTTAGCATGGCTCCAGCCTTCATTCCCATGTAGTAACCGCTTCCCGTATCGAATATAGCATACCATGTCCTTCCAGCAGCCTCACCAACGCTCCTTGGTCTGAATATGAGTGTTGCACCACCAGTTGCGAGTATTACTGCCTTAGCCTTGAACACGTAGAACTTTGGCTGTCTAACACTGAAACCAACAGCTCCAGCAACTCTGTTTGGATCGTTCTTATCCTTGAGTAGTTCAATTATCATTACTCTCTCATAGATGTTCTCCTCACCAAGCGCCATTTTTGCAGCTTCAGCAATTATCGGCTTGTACGATTCTCCGTGAATCATTAACTGCCATTGTCCCTCTCTTACCCACTTTCCATCTGGTGTTGTCCACATTGGAAGTCCCCATTTGTTGAATAGGTGTACAGTTCCGTCCACATGTCTTGCATAGTCTGCAACTAAGTCCTCTCTTGCGATACCCATCATGTCAAGGACTACATATCTAACGTAGTCTTCAACAGTGTTCTGAATTTCAGATCTTGCTGGTCTTCCTCCATAGCTGTTGTCAATGTAGGTGTTTATAGCTGAAAGACCTTGTGCAACAGCACCACTCCTCTCAATTGCTGCTTTTTCTACAAGTGTAACTTTTAGCCCAGCAAGTTTAGCCCAGTACGCTGCTTCGTATGCCGCACCACATCCTGAGAATCCACCACCAATTATCAATACGTCGGTTTCTACGGTTTCGGTTGGTACTTCATCTGCCTTGTAAACTTCTATCTTCTTTGGATAATAAACCATCTAAACCACCTCACTCCAACTTCGTTAACGGCTTATCTCTCAACTTAATCTGCGGAAATTCTTTCAAGTCTAATATCTCAGGCTCTCCAGCAAGAAGCTCGGTTTTGAGCATGTCTTCAGTTGGATCTGGGAATCCTTCATATGGCTTAATTGAGCCCCAAGGCGTTGTTCTGATCGGGAACTTAAATCTTAGGATTTTTCCATTTCTGTACTTAATAGTCCACATTATCGAATCAGTACCTCTAAGTGGTATACAGCTTGCACCAAATGGGCAGTAATCGACATAACCTCTTACATCAATAGCCTGTTGTGGACACATCTTTACACAGCTGTAGCACTCCCAGCACATATCTGGTTCTCTGTTGTACGCTTTCATTTTCTCTCTATCTAATGTCATTAGGTCGTTTGGACAAATGTATTCACATGCAGTCCTCTCCAAAGCTTTACATCCATCACACTTTTCGGGGTTTACCCAACTTGGCATTCAACAACACCCCCCATAGCGTGCTTTCGAAAAATTAAAAAACTTTACCATTTTTACTCAATCTCTGGTGGAGGTATATATTCAGATTCCTTAGCTGCAGCCTCTTTAATTTCATCTATTTTTGCTAATACCTTATCGATTACATCCAATGACTTTGATTTTACGATTTCCTCGAAGAGTGCCCTCTTAAATGCAACTGGCAAGTCTTCAATAAAACCTCTCGAATCGATTCTAGCCCTATCAAATGCCTTCAAGATCTCATTTGCTTTGTCTTCTGAAACTTCAACTGCGATCATTTTTAGTGCTCCACCGAACATATCTTGAACCTTTTCTTCAAGTGGTGTACCCTTTATAGCTTCAAGCCTTTTCTCATCAAGGAGAATTCCAATATAGTAAACCATCTAAATCACCCCTTAGGGATCTCCATTGGTGGAACATCAACTTCTAATTCCTTGTTCTTAATTTCAAGGTATTTCCTGTTTACGAATGGATATCCAAAGACTTTCCACCACTTTACTATAACCTTGTAAACTTCTGGTCTAAAGATCACCTTTGGTGGGAATATACCTTCAGCGACCATACCTCTTATAAAGCTACCACTGAACTTCTGTCTCTCTTTAATGTGTCCACAGCTCTCACTGTATGCAATTTCACCACACTTTGGACAGTACCAGAACTCAGCCATGTTCTGTGGGTATATCTTTAAGCCGTAATCAACTTCATTTGGTGGAGCTTCGAAACCAAAACTTGGAATACCCTTTGTCCACAAGATCTGAGTAGCATACATGTCGTAGTAATCACCAACTGCTGCATGATCTCTACCAAACATGTGATGAGTACAACCTAAGTTTTGTCTGATTATTCCATGTAGCAATGATTCAATTGGATTTCCGTATCTCATGTCCCAAAGGGTGAACGTTACGATATGTCTCTCTGGCTTTATGTAGCCGTATTTGTTGACAGCCTCATGCCCCTCCAGTATAGCTTCGTCTGGATAGTCTCCAAGTCTCTTAGCACCTATTATAGCGTTTACAAGAATGCCATGACAAGGTTCAACATCTCCAGTGAACGCAGCACATTTCATTAGCATTTCATGACCAACATGAGGTACATTTCTCGTTTGGTGAGCGATACACGTTCTCCATTTCTTAACGTTTTTGATTACCGCTCTACATTCCGCTGGTGGGAACCAGAACCTGTCATATGGCTCCTTAAACTTTGGCTCATTTATAATTGTCCAATTTCCAGCAATTACGTAAGGATTCATGCATCTGTAGATAAGCCATCCCGGATGCTTCTCATCGAATGGCTTTCTCACGACTTCTGGGTTCTTTTCTGGAGTACCGAAGGTTCTATCTGCAACGTCCTTTGGATCGATCTTATAGATCTCTTCGATGTCCATTACTGCAAATGGCTGTCCTTTGAGCTTTAAGAGTAATCTATCCCCTTCTTTAACATCTAAAGCCTTTAAATCTTCTTCGCTTATATCGAATAAAATCGGATATGGGAATACCCATTCATTCAGAAGTCTTCTTTCCTTTAAAACTCTCTCGAGTTCATTTTGAGTCATTGAACCCTCAATTGGGCTAAAGAACCCATAACAAACAGACATTATCTCTCTATAAACATGTCTTATAGGTCTTCCATCTGGTGTAGTAGTTGGTTTTAGATCAAAAGTAGGACAACCAGCAGCCATTTGTTCAGCAAAATCTTTCTTTTTCACAACTCTGTAAACCAATTCACCGCCATGAGGTGGTGGCATCTTAATCAAGGGCATCTGTTTACACCTCCAGTTGTCTTTGATAATTATCTTCTCAACATTATATATACCTTTCGAAATATTTTTAATGATTAAAAAAGAATAAAAGCTCATTTAGGCTTTTTCTAAAAAACTGTAGTGAGTTTTAAGGTGATGTAAACGTTTTCTAAAAATTCGAAATGATTCACTAAAACTTAACCCAAAGATTATACTTTTTTTGTGGAGTCTATTTTATTATAAAAATCAACCAATATTATGTTTAACCTAACATCATTATTATTCTGCGAAAAATATCTTAATTTATGCTTATGCTTATACTGGGATTATCTATTTTTCTTTTTATATATTATTTTAATATTATTTTATATCTAGCCATAGCCTTACAATCACTTTAGAAATGCCATAGGATGAAGGAAGCAGATAAATTTGATGCACGATTATCCTTTTTGATTGGTTTTCCTTAATTATTTCGTTCTTAAGTTCATCGATAAATAATTTTTTACTGACTGCAAAAACTGAATAGCAATGCTCTCGGTAGCCATACCATCTTCAGCATTGATAAATGAAACCGATCCAAAAATCAAAACGTATAAATTAGGATTAATAGCAAGAGCTTGTGCTATATTCAGAGTTGAGGAAATCCTAATTTATCGTGATCCAAAGCTTGATGAATCCGAATTTATGAAAGACGTCTTGGAATATATTGAGACTCCACAGTATTTAAGGAAATACATACCTCTTAAAAAGAATCTTAGATATGTTGGCATTTTGCCGCCACTTGCGATACCATCGCATAAGCCGAAACATTTAAAAGTCGGTGAAGTCAGGGATGGTGTTATAAGATACGTTGCCCCTGACGGAACGCGATGGGTCGATATAGGTTTAAAGACCCTGGCACCCCTAAAATCAAATAAACCGAGGGGTGCCCGCGTTACCGTCAGGATCTGTTCGAAGAATCCGTTGCAGGTAGAAGAAGCTAAACCAGATGAATATTGGGGGTATAAAGTTAAAATAGTAGAGTTAGGCGATGTATTGAAAAGAAAAAATGTAATAATAACCTCAAGAAGGTGCAAAGTTCCAAGAGTAGATGAGATAAGGGGTAACGTAACGTTAGTGTTTGGAAATCCTGAAGAAGGTGTGTTTGAAATAGCTAGGAGGTTGGGGATTAAAATGGATGGAGAATGTTGGAATACGATACCGATGCAAGGGACTCGGACAGTCAGGTTAGAGGAGGCTATCTTTGCGACTTTAGCTATTTTAAATTTTATCTGTTATTGGGGTGAGAAGGGATGAAGTATCATAAGCCGAGAAGTGGATCTCTTGCTTTCTCGCCAAGAAAAAGAGCTAAAAGCATAATACCAAGGATTAGGTCTTGGCCTGAATGCAACGAAGTAAGAATTCAAGGCTTTGCTGGATATAAAGCCGGAATGACCCATGTGATAATGATAGACGACAGAAGGAATTCTCCTACCTATGGCGAAGAAATTGCAATGCCAGTAACGGTTATAGAAACACCGCCGATGAAAGTAGCTGGAGTTAGAGTTTACAGGAGAACTCAATACGGATTGGAGATAGCTGGAGAGGTTTGGGCTGATAACTTAGATAAATACCTTGGTAGAAGGCTAAACCTTCCGAAAAAAGCACCAGATGTAGACAAAGTAAGGGTTGACGGAATAGCTGAGGTTAGAGTCATAACCTATACTCAGCCTTATCTGATAACTGGAGTGCCAAAGAAGATTCCAGACGTAATGGAGCAGAGAGTTGGAGGAAACGTTGAAGAAGCTTTAGAATATGCAATTTCTAAGCTTGGAAAGGAGATCAGGATATCCGAAGTTTTTCAAGAGGGGCAGCTAATAGACGTAATAGCTATAACGAAGGGTAAGGGATTCCAAGGCCCAGTTAAGCGCTGGGGTGTTATAACTTTAGATGCGAAGCATGCGAGAAGCTCAAAGCATAGAAGAGTTGGAACACTAGGCCCATGGACTCCAGCAAGGGTTAGATGGACAGTTCCACAAGCTGGACAGATGGGTTTCCATCAGAGAACAGAGTACAACAAGAGAATACTTAAGATCGGTGAGAATGGAGAGGAAATTACGCCAAAAGGTGGTTTCGTTCACTATGGCGTTATTAGGAGTGATTACGTGCTTGTAAGTGGTAGCGTTCCCGGAAGTGTTAAAAGACTGATCAGAATGAGAGATGCAATTAGACCGCCAAAGGTTCAGTTTGATGGAGTTAACATACTGTATATAAGCACGACTTCAAAGCAGGGAAGGTGATAATATGATGGCTAAGGTTTTAAGCTTGAGTGGTGAAGTCGTTGAAGAAATAGAGCTTCCAAAGGTATTTGAAGAAGAATTTCGCCCAGATATAATTAAGAGAGCTGTTTTAGCAATTCAAAGTCATAGAAGACAACCTTATGGCCCAAATCCTTTAGCTGGAGTTGATTACGCTTGGGAAAACTGGGGGCCAGGTTATGGTTATGCAAGAGTTCCAAGGATAAAGCATGGAAGCAGAGCTGTTGTAGTTCCTCAAGCTGTAGGAGGCAGAAAAGCACATCCGCCAAAGCCACAAAGGAAGTGGGCTGAAAAGATAAACAAGAAGGAGATGAAAAAGGCTTTGAGATCTGCTATCGCTGCCACAGCCAATGTTGAGTTAGTAAAGGCAAGGAATCATTTATTTGAAGGAGAACTTCCCAAAGTCGTTGTTAACGATATAGAATCAATTAAGAAAACTAAAGAAGTCATAGAGGTATTCAAGGCAATTGGGGTTTACGAAGACGTTGAAAGGGCTAAGGAAACGAAGAGGTATAGAGCGGGCAAGGGAAAGATGAGGGGAAGAAGGTATAAGATGAAGAAGAGCGTTTTACTTGTAGTTGGCAGAGATGATGGAATTCTAAAAGCTGCTAAGAATTTGCCGGGGGTTGATGCGGTTTTAGTTAGAAATCTAAACGTTGAACTCCTTGCCCCCGGTTGTCACGCTGGAAGGCTTACTGTTTGGAGTAAATCCGCGATAGAGTATTTGGGGGAGTGGTTATGCTGATAAAGTGTTTTCTAATAACTGAAAAGGCTGTAGCTCAGCTTGAAAAGAACATTCTTACGGCTATAGTTGATATCAGAGCAAATAAAAAGCAGATAAAGAGGGAAATTGAAAAACTGTTTGGAGTTGAAGTTGAGAGGGTTAACACGCTTATAACTCCTAAAGGTGAGAAGAAGGCTTATATCAAGCTTAAGCCGGAGTATTCGGCTGAGGAGATACTGTCTAAGTTGGGCGTGTTCTGAGGTGGTGTTATGGGTAAGCGTATAATTGCCCAAAATAGGGGGAAGGGAACTCCAACTTATACTGCTCCATCTCATAAGTATAGAGCCGAGATAAAGCATCTGAAGTTCTCAGTTGATAGGACTATTGAAGCTAAGGTAATAGATATCCAGCACGATCCAGCGAGGAATGGGCCAGTAGCCCTTGTTCAACTTCCAGATGGAAGTAAAACGTATATGATCGCTGTAGAAGGTATAGGAACTGGAGATATCGTTTACGCTGGAGATAATGTTGAGATAAAACCGGGAAACTCGACTTTCCTTAAAAACATACCAGAAGGAACGCCGATATGCAACGTTGAAAACATCCCAGGAGATGGTGGGAGATTTGCAAGGGCTAGTGGAACTTTTGCAATAGTAGTTGCAAGAGAAGAAGATAAAGTCCTCGTTCAGATGCCCTCTGGAAAGCTAAAGTGGTTCCATCCTATGTGCAGAGCAACGATTGGCGTAGTAGCCGGTGGTGGAAGAGTTGATAAGCCATTCGTTAAGGCTGGGAAGAAGTATCATAAGATGAAGAGCAAAGCTGCTAAATATCCAAGAGTAAGAGGAGTTGCTATGAACGCTGTCGATCATCCGTTTGGAGGTGGTAAGCATCAGCACGTCGGTAGACCGAAGACAGTTAGTAGAAATGCTCCTCCTGGTAGAAAAGTCGGTAGTATCGCTGCAAAGAGGACGGGGGTGAGGAAGTAATGGCGTTGAAGAGTAAAATTATAAGACCGAGGGAGTTTAGGTATAGAGGCTATACGCTTGAAGAACTCCAAAAGATGAGCTTGGAAGAGTTTGCTAAGCTTCTTCCAGCAAGGGAGAGGAGAAAGATTAAGAGAGGCTTCACAGAGCAAGAAGAGAAACTGCTAAGGAAGCTAAGAAAGAAGGGTTGGGCAAGAACTCACTGTAGAGACATGATAGTTCTGCCAGAAATGGTAGGAAAGACTATCTATGTACACAACGGTAAGGACTTCGTTAGAGTTGATATAAAGCCAGAGATGATAGGGCATCGCTTAGGTGAATTCGCTCAGACGAGGAAGTTTGAGAAGCATTCAGGGCCGGGAGTTGGTGCTACACGTAGCAGTAAATACGTTCCACTCAAGTGACCTCCTATGGCGAGGATAAAGTACTCTTACCAGCCAGAAGATGAAACGAAAGCAGCTAAAGCTATGGGTTACGAGATGCCGATAAGCTTCAAGCATGCAGTTGAGATCTGCAGAGAACTCAGAGGTAAGAAGCTCGTTGAGGCAATGAAGTACTTAGAGGAAGTTATAGCTATGAAAAGGCCAGTTCCGTTTAGGAGGTATAAGAAAAAAGTACCACACAGAAGTGGGTTAAATGGATGGTATGCTGGAAGGTATCCACAGAAGGCAGCGAAGTATATACTGAAAGTACTAAAAAACCTTGAAGCAAATGCCGAATATAAAGGATTGAATAAAGATGAACTCGTTATAACTCATATCCAAGCTAAGATGGGTAGAAAGATAAAGAAGTATTGGCCTAGGGCATTTGGTAGAGCTACTCCTTGGTTTCAGCAGTTGACAACTGTAGAAGTTGTTGCAGAGGTGAGGTAATGGGTGTAGAGAGGAAGTTCATTGAAGACAAGATAAAGAAGTTAAAAGTCAAGGAGTGGATTAAAGAAGAGGTCAAAAACGCTGGATTTGGTGGAATAGACATAGTTAGAACACCATTAGGCACTCAGGTAACCCTATTCGTCGAAAGACCCGGCTTAGTAATCGGCAAAGGTGGAAGAAGGATAAAAATGCTTACAGAAAAGCTAAAAGAGTTTGGCTTAGACAATCCACAGATCAGCGTTGACGAAATAGAGAAGCCAAAGTTTAACGCACAACTAATGGCATCACTTTTGGCAAGAGCTTTGGAAAGGGGATGGTACTTCAGAAGAGCCGGATACAGATTTCTATATAGAATAATGGAAGCTGGAGCTAAGGGATGCCTAATTGAGATAAGCGGTAAACTCGTTAGTGAAAGAGCAAGAACTGAAAAGTTTATGGCTGGAACAATTGTTCACACTGGAGATCCAGCATTTAGCTTAGTCAGAAAGGGATTTGACATAGCGATCAAGAAGCTTGGGGTATATGGTGTTAGCGTTAAGATAATTCCGCCAGATGTTGAACTTCCAGATGAGTTCAAAGTCAAGGAGGTTGAGATAGATGCGCATGGAGGAGATAAGGAAGATGAGCAGAGAGGAGAAGCTGAAAAAGTTGAGGGAGCTTGAACTCGAATTGCTTAAGCTCAGAACACTTGTGAGGAGCGGAGGATCAATAGAGAATCCGATGAGGATTAGGAACATTAGGAGGGATATAGCACGGATAAAAACCGCTCTAAGAGAAGAAGGTTACAGAGCTTAAAGGTTATAGCCCACGACTGGATAGGACTTAAGGTAGAAGTTATCGATAGTCCGAATAGATGTGAAATCGGTATAAAAGGCGAGGTTTACGATGAAACTCAAAACACTCTAAAAATTATGACTGAAAAAGGTTTAAAAACAATAGCGAAGAAAAGTAGAACCTTCAGAGTTTGGTATGGTGACAAGGTGTTTAGGATTAGTGGTGATTTAATAGCTTACAGACCTGAGGAGAGGATTAAGAGGGGATTGATACTGTTAAAGAGGGCGAAAGGTGTTGGGATATGGTAAAGGATATAGGGATAGATGTGAAGCCTCCAGAAAGGGAATGCAATGATAAAAACTGTCCATTTCATGGCGATTTGAGGGTTAGAGGACAGATTCTTAGAGGAAGAGTTGTCAAAGTCTATCAAAAAACTGCTACAATTGAAAGAGAGTTGATCAGATATGTGCCGAAATATGAAAGGTATATGAAGAAGAAGTCGAAGCTTCACGCTCACAATCCTCCTTGTATCAATGCAAAACCCGGAGATATCGTTACGATTGCTGAGTGTAGACCTATAAGTAAGACTAAGAGTTTTGTTATAGTGGAGGTGGTTAGGCGTGAAGGCGATTAGAGCCATTGTGCCACGTTGCTTGCCTACTGGAGCTCGTTTAATCTGTGCAGATAACACGGGGGCGAGAGAGCTTGAGATAATCGCAGTCAAGGGTTACAAAGGAGTTAGGCGTAGATATCCCGCGGCTGGTGTTGGAGATATAGTAGTTGTAAGCGTAAAGAAGGGAACTCCAGAAATCAGAAAGCAAGTTCATTACGCAGTGATAATTAGGCAAAGAAAAGAGTACAGAAGACCAGATGGGACAAGAGTTAAGTTTGAAGACAATGCAGCAGTTATAACGAATGAGAGGGGAGATCCAAGAGGTTCAGAAATCCGTGGCCCAGTTGCAAGGGAAGCAGCTGAAAGGTTTCCGAAAATAGGTACTATTGCAACGATTATAGTTTAGGTGGTATTATGCCGATTCCAAAATCCAAACAGCCGAGGAAGTGGAGGAGGTGGTTGTTTAAAGAAGCAAAGCTCCATGAAAGGCACAGATTACTTCATGCGACATTATCAAAAGAGCTTAGGAAGAAATACGGAAAGAGGGCGATTAGAATAAGAAAGGGCGATAAAGTTTTGATCATGCGGGGAGAATTCAAAGGACACAAGGGAAAAGTCATTGAAGTGGACATGAAGCGGTGTAGAATAAAAGTCGAAGGTGCGACTATTACAAAAGCGGATGGAACAGAAGTTTTAGTTCCGATTCATCCCTCAAACGTCATGATAATTGAGCTTGGAGAAGTTGATGAAGTTAGAAAGAAGATACTTGAGAGGAAGTGATAGATATGCATCAAAAGAGATTATCTGCCCCAAAAACTTATAAAATTCCAAGAAAAGTTGCTAAATGGGTTGTTAAGCCTTCTCCCGGTCCCCATAATAAAGAGGCAATACCACTTCTACTGATAGTTAGAGATTTTCTAAAGCTTGCAGATACTGCAAGAGAAGCTCGAAGAATCATTGCTGCTGGTGAAATACTAGTAGACGGAGTACCAAGAAAAGACTACAAGTTCCCAGTTGGACTTTTTGACGTCATAACGATTCCAAAACTTGAGAAGTGTTATAGGATTTCGTTTGATGAGAAGGGAAGATACGTTCCAAAAGAGATAGACATAAGTGAGGCTCATTTAAAGTTGTACAAGATTGTGAACAAGACGATGGTTAAAGGTGGCAGAATCCAGTTGAATTTATTTGATGGAACAAATATCCTTGGCTCAAATGAGTACAAAACCAAGGACAGTTTACTTTTAAGGATTCCAGAAAAGAAAATAGTTGATCATCTGAAATTTGAAGAAGGGGCATTAGTAATGATTACTGGTGGAAGCCACGCTGGAACAATTGGAAGATTAAAGGAGTACAAAGTCGTTAGAAGTTCCGCTCCAAACCTCGTAACTGTTGAAACAGAAGAAAAAGATATTACCACAATCGTCGATTACATATTTGTCATCGGTAAAAAGGATAGTGATAAACCCGTAATAGATCTAGGTGTCTGAGATGATAGCGCAAACTGAGAAAAGGGAAAATCCGATGAGGGAAATACTAATCGATAAAGTAGTTATCAATATCGGAGTTGGCGAGAGTGGTGAAAGACATCAAAAGGCTATGAAAGTTTTAGAACTATTAACCGGTCAGAAACCTGTAGCAACTTATGCGAAGAAAACGATTCGAGGCTTCGGGATTAGGAAAGGTGAAGCGATAGGAGCTAAGGTCACGTTAAGAGGAGAAAAAGCATATAAGTTTTTAATGGATGCTTTGAGCGTTAAAGAAATGAAGCTCAGTAGAAGGCAGATAAGTGACGGAAACTTCTCATTTGGTATAGAGGAACATATAGATTTGCCGGGAGTTGAATACGATCCAGATATAGGTATATTTGGAATGGATGTATGTGTATCCCTTAAAAGAAGGGGTTTTAGAGTTGCGAGGAGGAGAAGATGCAAGAGTAAAGTTGGGAGTAAGCATAGAATTACAAAAGAAGAAACGATAAAATGGCTTGAAAGTCTGGGGGTGAAAGTGGAATGAAAGAGCAGAGGAAGAAGTTCGGAAGAGGTGCAAATGAGTGTAGGAGATGTGGAAGGAAAAGAGGACTCATAAGGAAGTACGGAATATATCTTTGTAGGCAGTGTTTTAGGGAGGTAGCAGCTGAATTGGGATTTAAGAAGTACTGGTGATCGCTATGAGTGTCGATACCCTTTCAAATGCTATGTCAACAATAAAAAACGCTGAAAGAGTTGGAAAAGATAAATGCGAAATAAAACCTGCTTCAAAGCTAATCGGCAATGTTCTAAGGGTTATGAAGGAGTACGGCTATATAAAGAGTTTTGAATACATCGATGATCACAGAGGTGGGAAGTTTATAGTTGAACTAGCTGGTAGAATAAACGACTGCGGTGCTATAAGACCTAGGTTTTCTGCTAAGGTTACGGAATACGAGAAGTTTGAGAAGAGGTATTTGCCTGCAAGAGATTTTGGAATTCTAATCGTTTCTACCACTCAAGGTGTTATGTCACAAAAAGAGGCAAGAGAAAAGAGACTTGGAGGTGTCCTACTTGCTTACGTCTATTGAAGAAAGATTTATAGAGATTCCAGATGGAGTTGAAGTGAGTATTGAAGGAGACACAGTAAACGGTTACCTTGTAAAGGTTAAAGGGCCAAAAGGTGAAAATTCAAGGTTCTTAAAATATAGGGGCATTTACATTGAAAAGCTGGATTCGAAGATTAGAGTTTACGCAGAAAATCCAAAGAAGAAGCTAAAGGCTATGGTTGGAACCTTTGCTGCCCATATAAGTAATCTGATTACTGGCGTTAAAGACGGTTTTGAATATAAGCTTAAGGTTGTTTACGCTCATTTCCCAATTAAAGTTAGAGTTGAAGGTAATGAAGTAGTTATAGAGAATTTCCTTGGAGAAAAGCATCCAAGAAGGGCGAAGATAGTTGGAAGAACACAAGTCGAAATAAGGGGTCAAGAGATCATAGTTAAAGGAATCGATATCGAAGAATGTGGACAGACAGCGGCGAATCTTGAGCAGGCTACTAAGATCAAGAGAAAAGATCCAAGAGTCTTCCAAGATGGGATTTACATCGTTGAAAAGCCATCATGAGGTGATAGTATGAGCATAGAGGAGATTAAAAAGCTTATAAAATTGAGGAGGAGGTTAAAAGCAAGAAAACCAGAATTTAGAAGATATTGCTGGAATAAAAAACTCAGACTTAGAGATAAGAGTTGGAGAAGACCAAGGGGATTGCACAACAAGCTTAGAAAGAGAGTTGGTGGCAAGTGGTCTGGGAGGATACCAGTTAACGTTGGATTTGGTTCGCCAAAGGCTGTAAGGGGTTTGCATCCATCTGGCTATGAAGAGGTTTTGGTTTACAATGTAAAAGACCTTGAAAGGGTTGATAAGGAAAGGCAAGCGATAAGGATAGCATCTTGTGTAGGCTTAAAGAAGAGATTACTAATTGAAGAAAAAGCAAAAGAACTTGGAATAAAGATTCTGAATCCGACGATGAGGTGATATTATGGATTTAAGGTTACAGAGACGTTTAGCAGCTCAAATACTCAAGTGTGGACAAAACAGAGTTTGGTTTGATCCATCGGCATTAGAAGATATATCTTCCGCAGCAACTAAAGAAGACGTAAGAGAGCTAATAGAAAAGGGTGTGATCAAGAGAAAACCAGTTAAAGGAGTTTGCAGGGTTAGAATAAATAAGAGAAAAGCTCAAAAGAGAAAGGGAAGGAGAAGAGGACATGGAAGCAGAAAAGGTAAGAAGACTGCAAGGTTATCAAGGAAAGAGCAGTGGATGATGAGAATTAGGGCTATTAGGAAGAGGTTGAGGTTTTTGAGAGATAACGGCTTAATAGATAGGAGAACTTATAGGATGTTGTATAGGAAAGCTAAAGGTGGAGAATTCAAGAGTGTAGCTCACCTGAATGCGTACATTGAGCAGATGGGATTGTTAAAGAGGTGATAGGGTGGCAAAAGGGCCAAGGTATAAGGTTCCATATAGACGTAGAAGGGAGGGAAAGACAAATTACAGGAAGAGGTTAAAATTACTCCTTTCAAGAAAGCCAAGGTTAGTTGTTAGAATAACCAATACAAGGGTTATAGCCCAGATAATTGAATATCATCCAGATGGTGATAGGGTTTTAATTGGTATAGACTCCTCTATGCTCACGAAGTATGGCTGGAAAGGAGACCTAAACAACACTCCAGCTGCATATCTAACTGGATTGCTTATAGGTAAGAAAGCCCTAGAGAAGGGAATTAATGAAGCAGTGCTCGATATTGGTTTACATACTCCAGCTAAGGGTTCGAGGGTTTTTGCAGTGTTAAGAGGGGCAGTCGAAGCTGGATTAAAAGTTCCTCATAGTCCAGAGATACTTCCAGACGATTCAAGGATAAAGGGAGAGCATATAGCAAGCTATTATGAGATGAGACCAGAGTTGTTTACTGAATACGAGAGAAGGGGTTTAAAACCGACTGATCTGCCAAAGCATGTTGAAGAGGTTAAAGAAGCGATAATGGCGGGGTGACGATGTTTATGCAAATTGTTATTTGTTCAGGATTAGCAGGAATTAAATATTGCGGTAGTAGTAAAAAGAAGAAACGTGGTCAAGGGTGTGGTATTTTCATACCAGAAAATATTTTACAAACTATTGGAGTAAATATCGGAGATTGCTTGTACATTTACCGTCATACTCAACAGAGAAAATTAATTCTAACACCTATGAAGCAGAATATCCATGGATATAAGCTATTTCCAAATCCAACAGGACGAGACTGTAATGATCCAGATGCATATAAAATCAGAGAGCCAATGACTTCACGATTTGGGTACGGGGGAGTTGTAAGATTTCCAGAAGATTTGGCAGGTGATCCTCAGTATGACTTAAAAACTAATTGTCAGTGTAGGTATACTATAAATAATCCGCTAAGACTTATTCAAAATCAAAATTTTAGTGTTGATAAAAATAATCAACTAATTGAAATATGGTGGTAATATGACTGAGATACTTGAGGAATGGGTTCCTAGGACAAGGCTTGGGAAGTTGGTTGCAGAGGGTAAGATAAAGACGATTGATGAAGCTCTTGCAAGCGGATTACCGTTAAAAGAACCTCAGATAGTCGATGTACTTCTGCCAAACTTAGAAGATGAAGTCCTTGAGATATCAATGGTGCAACGAATGACAGATAGTGGTAGGAGATCAAAGTTTAGAGTTACTGCAGTAGTGGGTAATAGAGATGGTTACGTTGGCGTAGGTGTCGGAAAAGCTTCACAAGTTGCTATAGCAATTCAGAAAGCTATAAACGATGCAAAGATAAACATATTCAAAGTTAAAAGGGGTTGTGGCTCATGGGAATGTGGATGCGGTGAAGAACACTCGATCCCATTTAAAGTCACCGGTTCTTCTGGTAGTGTAAGGATTACTCTAATCCCAGCTCCTAAGGGGTTAGGAATAGTTGCAGGAGAAGTTGCAAAGAAGGTACTAGAGTTAGCTGGAGTAAAAGACGTTTGGACTTTTACAAGGGGGCAGACGAAGACAACTATAAACTTTGCAAGAGCAACTTATGATGCATTAAGAAAGACTATGTATATAAAGAGGTGAAATATGTATTTTGCAGTTGTAAGGCTTAGGGGAACTGTTGGCGTTCACAGGAAGATAAAGGATACACTTGCAATGCTCAGATTGCATAAAAGGTATCATTGCGTGGTTATTCCAGATACACCTTCATATCGAGGAATGCTTCAAGTTGTGAAGGATTACGTTGCTTACGGTGAAATCGATGCGGAAACCCTTGCAATGCTTTTAAGGCTCAGAGGGAGATTAACTGGGAATAAAAAACTTACAGATGAATACGTAAAGGAGAAAACAGGTTACAACACCATAGAAGAGTTTGCTAAAGCCGTTATTGAAGGAAAAGCTAGCCTTAAGGATTTACCAGATTTAAAGCCTGTATTTAGGCTTCATCCGCCAAGAGGTGGACTTAAGAGTATTAAATGGCATTATCCAATTGGAAGTTTAGGTTATCACGGTAAGGATATAAAGAAGTTGCTTTACAAAATGCGTTAATCTTATGAATCTAAATTTAGGAGAGGTCACATATGCCAAAGAAAAAAGTTAAAAAGATAAGAGGAAGCAGAACTTGTGGTGGTGGAAGCCATAAAAAGAGAAGAGGAGCTGGAAACAGAGGAGGTAGAGGAAACGCTGGTGTACACAAACATAAGTACATAAAGTTTGTAAAACTTGCAAAGGAGGGTTTATACGAATTCGGTAAACATGGCTTCACAAGACCATTCTGCATTAGAAAAGATTACATAGCAGAAAGAAGAGTTAAAGAGGCTTTAAGAGCTTTGAAGAGAGAGGGAAAGCTTGACGAATATACGTACAAATTCTTGTATTCAAGGCCAGAGCTAAACGTTGGGGATTTGGATGAGATAATCGATAAACTCGTTGAACTTGGATTAGCTGAGAAGAAAGACAATATTTACAGAATAGATCTCACACAATTCGGTTATTCAAAGCTTTTGGGCAGTGGGAACGTTACAAAGCCTATAGAAGTAGTCATACCCAGTGCAACAGAAAGGGCTATTAGCAAGATAGAATCTGCTGGAGGAAAAGTTGTGGTGGTTTGATGGAGGTTTTAAGGGCTTTATGGCCATATTTTCAAAAAATTCCGAGCGTTGAAAAGCCTAAGAGGCATGTTCACTTTAAAGAGAAATTCGCTTGGACGGTTGCAATACTAATTCTATACTTCATACTGACTAACGTTCCGGTTTTTGGTTTATCTCCAGAATCTATTGATATATTCGCAGCTTATAGGGCTTTGTTTGCTGGAGCTACAGGTTCTATTTTGGCTTTAGGTATTGGGCCAATTGTTACTGCGAGTATAATCCTTCAGTTGTTGGTGGGTGCTGGAATAATAAGATTAGATTTAACGAACCCAGAGGATCAGGCTTTATATCAAGATTTTCAGAGGTTTTTAGTTTTCGTAATGATAGCACTCGAAGCCTTTCCACAGGTTGCTGGAGGGTTGTTAAAGCCCGATTTAGATTTAGCTGCTAAGTTAGGAGTTTCTCCTTATTTCATATCGTTTTTGATATTCATTCAGCTTTGCATCGGTGGTGTTTTAATCGTTTACATGGATGAAGTCGTTTCAAAGTGGGGCATTGGTAGTGGTGTGAGTCTCTTTATATTGGCTGGGATCGCTCAGGCTATTGTGATAGGCTTGTTTAACTGGATTACTCCGCCTCATTCGACAATGCCAGCTGGAATTATACCGAGATGGGTATACATTGCCCAACACTACCCATTGAGTTATTTGCTTACTGGTAGCGGATTGGTGTTTCTGCTTTTAGAGGGTGGAATCCTTGCCATAATATCGACAATAATTATAATACTGCTTGTAGTGTTCTTTGAGGGTACAAGAGTCGAAATACCCCTAGCTCATTCGCTTGTAAGAGGTGCGAGAGGTAGATTTCCGATAAAGCTTATATATGCAAGTGTTCTGCCGATGATATTCGTAAGGGCTTTGCAGGCGAATATTGTAGCGTTAGGTCAACTGCTGTACACCAAAGGTATAACGATTTTCGGTGAGTTTGTTAACGGAAGACCAGTTAGTGGGATTCTCTATTTCTTGGCACCTATTAGAGGGCCATACGATTGGATTCCAGCTTTGGTTAAAACCAGAGCTGAATACGCAACCCTTCCAGATTGGATGATAATAGCTCATTTGTTAACGGATGCAACGATTTTAATTGTCGGTGGAATCCTATTTGCTATATTTTGGGTTGAGACAAGTGGAATGGATGCAAAAACAGTTGCACAGCAAATTGCAAAATCTGGTATGATAATTCCCGGATTCAGAAAATCTCCGCAAGTCTTAGAAAGGTTACTGAGCAGATACATTCCGAAGGTTACAGTAATAGGAGGTGCACTGATTGGCTTATTGACGTTAATAGCCAATATGCTTGGAACGATTGGTAACGTTAGTGGAACTGGATTGCTTTTAGCTATTAGTATCGCTTACAGATATTATGAAGATCTTGCAAGAGAGCAAATTGCTGAGATGCATCCGATGATTAGGAGAATGCTTGGTGAAGAGGTATGAAGGATATAATATCTAAGATCTTATTGGCCATTGGAATTTTTATGTTTATTGGTATTGTATTTAGTAAAGAGTTTAGGATTGCACTTGGGTTATTCCTTGATCCAATCTTATCGCCAATTTCATGTTATAAATTTCATATAACGATATTTATTCTGTCTATAATCACTGCAACGTATTCAAACATAATTCAGAAATATACAGTTGATTATAAAAGACTAAATGAGATACAAGAGATCGTTAGGTCTTATCAGAAGGAATACATGGAAGCTTTAAAGCAAAAAAATCAGTTTAAACTTAAACAACTTGAGAAGAAGAGTGATGAGATAAAGAGGTTACAAAGTGAGATGTTCAACATGCAAATGAAACCAATGTTTTACACTGGTATTGTAACAATTCCGATATTTGCATGGCTATGGGAAAAAGCTATGACGAGCTATGAACTCGTTTATGGAGCTTACAATCACACTTTTGGAAACCTTACCAAAGAGCTTCCGTCAAGTTATATCAGTTCTATAAAGCCCGAGCTTTTTGAGGTTGTCGTTCCCTTCGCTGGAAAGATTCATGTAGCTTCTGCTTTTATTATTCCGTGGTGGTTATGGTGGTATCTACTTTGTTCTATAACTATAGGGCAGATAATCAAAAAAGTACTTAAGATTGGTGTCTGATATGAAGATTACAATTTCTGGATTACCCGGAACTGGAACTACTACTGTAGCAAAAATAATTGCAAAAAAATTGAATTTGAAGCTTATATCTGCTGGCGAAATATTTAGAGAGCTTGCTATAAAAAAAGGAATGACCCTCGAAGAATTCAGCAAGTACGCTGAAGAGAATCCAGAGATAGACTTGCTGATAGACAGAACACAGAAGGAGTTAGCCGAAAAGGAGAAGGATGCTGTAATAGAGGGTAGACTTTCGGGATGGTTTATTAAAGATGCTGATTTAAGAGTTTTGCTGTTTGCAGATCCTGAAATAAGATATCAAAGAATTGCAAAAAGAGAGAACAAGGATATATCAACTGTGAGAAGAGAAACAAAACTTAGGGAAGAAATTGAAAAAAGGAGATACCAGAAGTTTTACAATATAGACATCGACGATTGGAGTATATACGACATTATAATAAATTCTGGGAAGTTTTCCGCTGAAAAAATTGCCGATATAATAATCAAAGCTGTTGAGTAAATGCAAGCCGTATACGTTCTACTTCTAAGGGATTTAAAAAGGTTTATAAGAACGAAGAGTAGAGTCTTTGGATCTCTTGGAATGCCGTTTTTCTTTTTACTCTTCTTCAGTATGGGGTTTAGGAGGGCAAGTATACCATCTCTTCCAGAAAACATCTCTTACATTGAATTTTTGACTCCCGGAATAATATCAATGGTTTTACTGTTCACTGGAACTTTTTCAGGAGTTTCAATTGTTTGGGATAGACAGTTTGGATTTTTAAGGGAGATACTCGTTGCACCTATTAGTAGAATGAGTATTGCAGTTGGTAGAACGTTAGGTGGAGCGATAACAGCTTTGATTCAAGGGATAATTATGCTAATAGCATCAACACTCATAGGGTTTAGATTCAATTTAACAATGTTACCAATCGCAATTTTGATAATGTTGTTAATTGCTATAGCTTTTACCGCAACTGGAGTTGCCATATCTACATTCATGGAAGATATTCATGGATTTCAGATAGTTGTAAACTTCTTCGTATTTCCAACATTTCTGCTTTCGGGGGCAATATTTCCAATTAACGAATTTCCAGAATTTGTTAAATGTTTAGCGTTGTTAAATCCATTGACTTACGGAGTGGACTTACTAAGATTTGTCTTTATAGGTTACAGCGAAATAAACCCATTAAGTGATCTATTTGTACTGGTACTTTACAGTTTTATAATTTTACTCTTATCTTCTATTCTCTTTTCGAGAACAGAAGTGAAATAGGTGGTCGCCTTTTAGTTAGCGGTTTGTTATTTTAAAGTTTAGGAATCATGGTGATGATGCAACAGTATTTAAATTATCCACAAGTTCTGTGAAAATAAAAAATAAATAAAAAAATCATAAATCGTCAAAAGTGATTACCCTAACGTGAGTAGGTACTTTTACAACGCTTCCAAGTCTTACACCAATTAAGTAGTTTATCTCCTTCTTTGCAGCCAAATCTACAAGTCTCTGAGTAATTACCCCATCGAAAACAATTGCGGAACATTTTGAGTCATCTGATCTAAGTATTTTTACCAAATCTCTTACAGGTATCTCTTTTAATACGTTCAAGTTCTTGTCCAATAGCCTCGCAGTGAGCTTTCCTTCTACTTCTTTCTTGTGTTTTCTCAATATATCTACTGGATTTAACTTTTCATCTTTCTTTAGAACGTGTATCTGTTCAACTGGAATTTTATTTCTTAAAGCCTTCATTATCTCCTTATGTGTCAAATTCTCGACTTCTTTTCCTTCAGGTGCCCTCGCTACGTAATCTATATCTGCAACTTGAAGTAACTCTTTAAGTATTAAATCTCCACCTCTATCTCCATCTAAAAATGCTGTAACCGTCTTCTTTTTACTCAATTCAATTATCGTCTTTGGTATATTTGTTCCCTCTACAGCTATTACATTTCTAATCCCATGTCTCAATAAATTTAATACATCTGCTCTACCCTCAACAACGATTATTGCATCCGATTCGTCAATCGCTGGCCCAGCTGGTAATTTTTCCTCCCCGTATTCTGTGATTTCATCAGATCTTATAGCTTGTCTAACTATCTCAACTATTTTCTCAGATTCTATTTCAGGCTCTTCAAAAAGCTCTCTTAAAATGTCCTTAGCTCTTTCTACTATTTTTTTTCTCTTACTAGCTCTTACGTCTTCGATTTTCTTTACCTTTATCTTTGCTGAACAGGGGCCTACTCTTTCAATAGTCTCAAGTGCTGCGGCGAGTATTGCCGTCTCAACTTTATCTAAGCTCGATGGAACCTTTATCTCTCCATAACTCTTTCCACCCTTGCTCTCTATTTTTACTTCTATTCTTCCAATTCTTCCAGTCTTTTGAAGTTCTCTCAAATCTAGATCATCGCCTAGTAAACCCTCTGTTTGACCAAATATAGCTCCAACTACATCCGGACGCTCTACGACTCCATCTGCTACAATCTCAGCATGAATTAAATACTTCGTTGTATCACTGGTTTTCATAAACATCACCTCTATGTTCTCTGAAGTCATTTTATCGTATGTATTTAGATGAGATATTATAAATAGTTATTGCAAACACTTTTAAATCTCAGCTCCAACAACCGTTTGAGTTTTTGTAACACCCTCTATCTCTCTTATTTCATCGACTGTTCTATTCAGTTCGGATAAGCTACTCGCTTCGATTATTACTACAAAATCGAACTCTCCAAAAACGTGATAAACATCTCTAACATTTTTGAGATTCTTTATCTTCATGTATACATTTTTTTCACTACCCGGCACTACGTTTACCATAGTTACTCCGATTACCATAAATTTAAAAAATCCTTAGATTATTTAAGTGTTTGCAGTCTTTTAACAGCTTCTTCAATTATTTCTGTACTCTTTGTTAACGAAAACCTAACGAAGCCTTCACCGTGCTCCCCAAATCCTACTCCCGGTGTTGCAACTATTCCAACCTTATCAAGTAGGTTCTTCACGAATTCTATACTGCTTCCACCAACCTCACACCAAACGTAAAAAGTAGCTTTCGGCTTCTCAACATTAAATCCAGCCTCTTTTAACCCGCTAACAAATATATCTCTCCTCTCTTTATACGTTTTGTTTATCTCATCTATAACTTTGTCGTCACCAGTTAGAGCCGCTATTGCAGCTTCTTGAACAACTTCGAAAACACCACTATCTACGTTTGTTTTGACTTTAAGCAACCCCTTAAGGATTTCTTCATTTCCACATGCAAAACCTATACGCCATCCAGTCATGTTATACGTTTTCGAAAGCGAGTTAAACTCGATAGTTACTTCGAATGCGTTTTCGAATTCTAGGAAGCTATACGCTCTGTAGCCATCAAAAGTTATCTCGCTATAGGCTGCATCATGTGCAAGAATTATTCTGTTGTCTATACAGAAGTCTATTGCCTCTTTTATAAACTCTTTTGGAGCTATCGCTGTAGTTGGATTGTTTGGATAGTTTAGAAACATAATTTTAGCATTTTTAGCTATTTCACTGGGGATTTCCTCAAGGTTTGGTAAGAAGTTATTCTCTTTTTTAAGCGGGATAAAATACGGTTTTCCGTCTGCGAGAATAGTTGCAGAGTAGTAAACTGGATACCCCGGATCTGGAATGAGTGCAATATCTCCATCGTTTAAGAATGCAAAGGGCAAATGGGCTATCCCCTCTTTTGAACCTATTAGTGCTATTACTTCAGTTTCGGGATCGAGTTTTACACCCTTTCTACGCCTATAGAATTCTGCTACTGCCTCTCTAAACTCAAGCATACCCTCGTAACTTGGATACTTCTGTCTTTCAACTTTTTCAACTGCTTTTTTTGCAGCTTCTACTATGTGCTTTGGAGTGGGTAGATCTGGATCGCCTACACCCAAGTCTATTACTTTAACTCCTTCTTCTATTTTTCTTCTCTTCATTGCATCTATCTCAGCAAATAGATATGGTGGAATTCTCTTCATCCTTTCAGACAGTTCAAACATGCTTAATACTAAGACTGTTGCTTAATAACGTTAATTGTATATAACATCGGTTTTAGCCTTGAATATGTGGTTAAAACTTGGAACTTATTACGACAAGGATTCAGTTGCTGAAGTTATTTCAGCACTTGAAAAAGCTGGAATTAGATGGGATGTCAAGCAGTGTATAGATTGGGATTTCGAGGAGAGGTATTTTTTAAAGGGAAAGCTGAGTAAGTTAAAGAGGTTAAACAACTACGAAGTTAATAAATGGGAAAAATATATAAAAATAATCAGAAAAATTCTTGAAAAACCAATTTCTAAAGAAGAATTTGAACAAGAGTTTTTTAAGAAAATCGGAATAAATGATCCCATAGATAGAATTGTAATTCGCGAGGAGATTTACAATTTTTTAAGGATGAATGGAGTTGAAATCGATGATAGGATTATAGGAGAGATTCCAGAAGATCCAGATGTATTCATCGAGCTTGATTACGAATGTGAAAATGCTGATAAGATATATGTGCTGATTCTTAACAGAAGTTGGGATGTATTCGTAGATTGTACAAGTCTTCTAGATGCAAAACTCGATGAAATAAACGATGTAGATCTCCGCTGCATTTTGGAAGCGGTGGCAAGGATTTTTGCGAACGTGTTATACCATTTAGTCGATCTGAAATCTTGCAGTATTAAAGACTTGAAAGAGTTTAGTATGGGTGCAGTTGAGTGCTTAAATAAAAAGTTTGTAATCGATGCAGAAGACGTCTTAGAGGATATATTAAAGAGCTTTGAGAGAGTGGGATTTATAAAAATTCGTGAGGGTAGAATTTCATTGAGATGATAGTGATATGTTTGGTGAATACTTATGACAAGTTAAAACTTCACGAAATTCATCTGAGGACTATTGCAAGGGCAGCACCTCTTTGTTATGCCTTTAACTTTCATTTAGCTCTTCTCGACTTTCCATTTTGGAAAAACGAAAGAGAAGTAGCGAAAGAAGTTTCAGAGTACACTACAATTGGAGAAGGTGGAAAGTACCTAATCGAGCTTTTTGAAAGTGGAAAACTACATCTAATAGACAAAATTCCCGCACATTTTGGAGAGGTGATAGCTACTACTTCCAAACCCGATAAAAATAAGAGTCTAAGCTATGAGGACATATCCAATTTTTCATCCGCAACATTTTTAATAGGATTGGGAAGAAGAGGTTTACCAAAGGAACTACTTAAATCTGTAAGGTATCACTTCGACGTAACTCAAAGAGGTATAAGTCTTGAAACATGCTCGGCAATAGGTGCTATAGCAATGGCGATACATATGATAAGGTGGGTTAAATGGAAGAGATAAGGTTTTGCCCGGAACATGGATTTTACAGAGGTGAGAGATGTAAATGTGGGTTTAAAGGGGAGTTAATTCTTGAGAAGGAGAAAGTCGAAAAACTTGGCAGATTTATTTCTGGTGTTTTGAGGCACTTTCCAGATAAGTTCGGATTAGAAGTAGATGAAAACGGATGGGTTAGCTTTGAATCTCTTGTAAAGGCTGTAAAAAGAAAGTACAAATGGGCAAATAGATGGCTAGTAAAAGCTTTGGTTTACAGCGATGAAAAGATGAGATACGAACTTAAGAACAATATGATTAGAGCGAGATACGGACATAGTATAGATGTAAAGTTAAACGATTTACCCATCGCAGAAAACGATATCCTGTATTACGGTACTGGTGAAGAAGAGGCTCAGAGAATACTTGAAATTGGATTAAAACCCGTAAATCAAACTTTTGTGCATCTATCAACTACATTTGAAAAAGGGGAAGAAGTTGCAAGACTTAGGACGGACAAACCTATTATACTGGAAATTGATGCAAAAAAAGCAAGAGAAGACGGTATAAAAATTTTAAAAGCTAATGAGTACATCGCCTTAGCCAAAGAGATTCCAGCAAAATATATAAAAAGATTGATTAGAGTTTAGTATTCCTCTTCCTCATAGTAGTATTCTTCTTCCTCCTCTTCTTCAAATTCTTCAAAGTTTTCCTCTTCTTCAACGCTTTCAAGTTCTTCTAAATCGTACTCTTCATTTGTGTCGAGTAATAGTATTTTGCCGTTTTCGTAAACCATGACACAATTACACAACTTACATGATATTTCCATACCATCATATAAATCTGTAAGCTCTATTTCTTCTCCACATGATGGACATCTTATCAACTTCACTGCCATAAAAGCTCGCTCTACTTTGCAGATTTAAACTTTGCTATCGAATCAGTTAAAAACTTTGCGCAGATTTAAACAGATGAAAGGGGTAGTACTTGCAATAATCGCAGCATTGTTGTGGGGCATTGCTCCAATACTCGATAAGATAGCACTGTCAAATGGTGTGTCGATATATACGGTTACACTTGTAAGGTTAATCGGAGCTGTAATAGCAATACTTGCTGTTTCAATCCCTATAAACCAAGTAGACTTTACGGGATTTGATTTAAAAAGGATACTGTTACTTCTAATTGCTGGAGCTATTGCAGGCGCTATTGCTATGATCTTTTATTATTCAGCCTTAAGAATTTTGGGAGCGAGTAGAACTGTCCCTTTAACGGCTATTTACCCCATGTTTACGGCATTGTTCTCATTTTTGTTCTTGGGTGAAAGTGTGAGTATTAGATTGATCATCGGAGTAGTTTTAATAGTCATAGGAATAGTTTTAGTAAGTGAAGCATAGTTTGTTTCATGGATTTAGAGGGATATGCGAGAAAACTGTTGAGAAGTTTTGATGAAAGAACTGTAAAAGAAAAACTAATTGAAAGGATAGTAGAGATAAAGGATTTTAATAGAGAAAAAGCTGAAAAATGGGCTGATGCAGTGATAACAGAGGTAAAAAACGCCTATTCAAAAACAGATTTCTTGCTTGATTATTATAAAACTGGAGTAAAGATGGGTGAATTTGGAGTAGGTTCAAGAGGTAAAGGAGACTTCTACGTTCACTCAAAAATTGCAGAACTGATAGAGACATCAGCTGTAATTTCATCGAAGGATTTGGATGATGCTGGTGTTGTTAGATTTGGAGATTTTTACATATCTGTGGCTGTAGATGGAATACACTCGCGTTTAAGTGAGTTCCCGTTTATAGCTGGATTTCACGTTACAAGGGCTGCGATGAGAGACGTCTACGTAATGGGAGCTGAACCCATAGCTGTATTTTCAGATATTCATATAGCGGACGATGGCGATGTCGGAAAGATATTCGATCACATAGCGGGAATTACTACTGTCTGTGATGCAGTAGGAGTACCACTTATCAGTGGTAGCACTCTAAGGATTGGAGGAGATATGGTTATAGGAGAGAGGATGACTGGATGCGTTGGTTGTGTGGGGGTTTCAAGGTATATAACTCCGAGGAAGAACGTTAAAGAAGGAGATGTAATTCTTCTTACGGAAGGGGCGGGAGGTGGAACGATTGCAACAACTGCGATATATTACGGAAGGCATGAAGTCGTTGAGGAAACAATAAATTTGGATTTCATAAAAGCTGTAAAAGCGATCTTCTCAGCTGGATTGGTTAAGAGAATTCATTCGATGAGCGATGTGACGAATGGCGGGATAAGAGGGGATGCAGAGGAGATTTCGAAAGTTTCTAACAAAGCTTTAGTATTCGATTACGAGAAACTCAGAAGATGTGTTAACAAAAGAGTTTTAAAAATGCTTGATGAGCTAAAAATAGACTTCATGGGAGTTTCGATAGATTCGCTTATGGTTGTATGCGATGCTGACACTGCTGAAGGGGTAAAAAAAGTAGTCAGAGATGCTGGTGTAAGAATAGAAGAAGTTGGTTGGGTTGAAAGGGGAAGAGGGACATATCTTATAGAAGATAACCGTAAAAAGCCTATAGAGCCGAGGTTTAGGGAATCGGCATATACCCCAATAAAAAAGGTTGTCGGCGAAGAAACGCCAGAGAATTTCGAGGATATGTGTAGAAGGGTTGATGAAGCAGTAAAAAGGGCTATTGAGAAGAAGAGATACGTTTTAACAAAGCTCATGAAATGATTAGGTCTTTATCACACGTATGACTCAAACCCGATTCATATCTTGGCCTAAATAATCATAATAGCTGACAGCGATTTTAACAGAAAAAAAGAGAAACGATCTGCTTAGTACATATATTTAGTTAATTTTACTTCTTTTTCCTTTTCTTCTTCTCAGCTTCCATTGCTTTAATTCCCACACCCATTAGTTTTTTCATTACAGCATCGACAAATCTTACATGAATACCTCTCTGACCTACAAAAGCTCCAAATACATCGCTGTCAACTTGAACTGCTAAAGTTGGGCCAGCGAAGTCTATATCTTCTATATACCTCCAAATCCATGGAACTGGATGTACAGCTCTTATAAGCTCTTTGAAATCTAAGCTAAGTTCTACTCCTCTAATACTTTTATCAGTATCTTCTTCTATTGCACGTATTCTCTCACCACCTTTTCCAACTAATCTTCCGAAGTGACCTTGCTTGACTATTATTAAAGCATCTGGGACATGCTCAGAACTAATCTCGAACTCCTCTTTTTCCTTGCTAAACTCAACGGCTGTGATTACGTCAGCGTCTGGTGAATGTATTTTTGCAGATTCTACTATTTCCTTTTCCTCCTCACTTAAATCTCTCATTCTCATTCTGTACTCAATCAGTAACCTCAAACCTCTCTTTGCACCCTCTCTTACAATATCCTTGATTCCTAAATCTACTACTTTCGTATTCTCTTCACTGATCAGAACATCCCTTATAAGTGATGCTGGATCGTTTTGAACTGCACTCAGTGATTGAAAAACTGGATCTCCAGCAACTATTAATCTACTGTTTCTTCCCACTCTAACCAAAATCTCTATTACACTTTCAGGTTTTAGAGATTGAACTTCATCTAAGAATATTATAGCGTCGTCAAAGGTTCTGCCTTTCAAATAATGGGAATCAACAAACATAATTTTTCCATTGTTCATTAGCTCTTCTACCTTATTCCAATCAACGAACTCACCTATGACATCCCTAAGATAAGCTTTTCCAAGTTCAATGAATTCTTTACCACCTTTTGCAAGGGTTAACTCCTCACCAGTTACGACATCTACAATCGGTTTTACTATGAGGAATTTTTTGTATTTGTTTTCGATAACTGAATCTATTCCATACGCTAGACTGAATAAGGACTTCCCAGTTCCAGTTGGGCCAAATATACCAACGATATCATAACTGTCGTTTACTAAAGCATCTAACATCTCACTTTGCTTTGGTGTTAACGGTTCGATTTTATCGATTATAGTCATATTTTATAATATAAACTAAGGGTTTAAAAGCGTTTACGATATCGTTATCAAATCGTAACACAATAAAGAGGTTATGGAAATCGAGATAAAATTTAAGTTGAAAGAAGGAGTCAAGGAAAGGGTAAAACAAATAGCAGAATTTGTAATAAAAAAGGAGGAAATCGATATATATTTTAATTCACCTATAAGGGACTTTAAAGAAAGTGATGAAGCACTAAGGGTCAGAAAAGATATAGAAGGAGTGAAGATAACGTATAAGGGTCCAAAAATCGATAAAGAAACAAAGAGCAGAGAGGAGATAAGCGTTAAAGTTGATAACTTCGAAAATGCTATAAAAATTCTAAAAAAACTTGGATTTAAACCAGTAAAAGAAGTAAGGAAGATTAGAGAAATATATCGGACTGATAACGCTATAATTTGTATTGATAAGGTTAATGGACTTGGAGAATACATAGAAATTGAAATCAATCACGATGACATTAATTTAAAGGAAAAATTATTTGAAATAGCAGAAGGGTTGGGTTATTCAAGGGATGAGAGTATTAGGGAATCTTACCTTGAACTCTTAATGAAGTATGCTAATGATAAATTAAATACCGATCCAGAGCAAAAGTCTTATAAATCTAAAAAATTACATTAACTCAAGACCGCGGGTCCGGCAAGAGTCCTGAATTGGGCATAAGCCCAAGATGAGGGATGGTGGTCCAACCCGCGGTATAAGTTTCAGGAGGACGTGTCGCAAAGACACGTCTGATGTGGGGGCTTGCCGACAGGGTAGATCAGCAGGCGAGGGATAGACTTTACTCCCCCGCCAATTCTGGTTGATCCTGCCAGAGGCCGCTGCTATCCGGCTGGGACTAAGCCATGCGAGTCATGGGGCGTGAGCCGCTTCGGCGGTTCACGCACCGGCGGACGGCTCAGTAACACGTGGCCAACCTACCCTCGGGAGGGGGATAACCCCGGGAAACTGGGGCTAAACCCCCATAGGGGATGGGTGGTGGAATTCCCCCATCCCCGAAAGTGCACCGTTCCCGTAAGGGACGGTGCAGCCCGAGGATGGGGCTGCGGCGGATTAGGTAGTTGGCGGGGTAACGGCCCGCCAAGCCGAAGATCCGTACGGGCCATGGGAGTGGGAGCCCGGAGATGGCCCCTGAGACACGGGGCCAGGCCCTACGGGGCGCAGCAGGCGCGAAACCTCCGCAATGCGGGAAACCGCGACGGGGTCAGCCGGAGTGCCCCTGCATTGCAGGGGCTGTCGGGGAGCCTAAAAAGCTCCCCATAGCAAGGGCCGGGCAAGGCCGGTGGCAGCCGCCGCGGTAATACCGGCGGCCCGAGTGGCGGCCACTATTATTGGGCCTAAAGCGTCCGTAGCCGGGCTGGTAAGTCCCCCGGGAAATCTGGCGGCTTAACCGTCAGACTTCCGGGGGATACTGCCAGCCTAGGGACCGGGAGAGGCCGGGGGAATTCCCGGGGTAGGGGTGAAATCCTATAATCCCGGGAGGACCACCTGTGGCGAAGGCGCCCGGCTGGAACGGGTCCGACGGTGAGGGACGAAGGCCAGGGGAGCGAACCGGATTAGATACCCGGGTAGTCCTGGCTGTAAACGATGCGGGCTAGGTGTCGGGCAAACTACGAGCTTGCCCGGTGCCGGAGGGAAGCCGTTAAGCCCGCCGCCTGGGGAGTACGGCCGCAAGGCTGAAACTTAAAGGAATTGGCGGGGGAGCACTACAACGGGTGGAGCCTGCGGTTTAATTGGATTCAACGCCGGGAAGCTTACCGGGGGAGACAGCTCGATGAAGGTCGGGCTGAAGACCCTACCAGAGTAGCTGAGAGGTGGTGCATGGCCGCCGTCAGTTCGTACTGTGAAGCATCCTGTTAAGTCAGGCAACGAGCGAGACCCGCGCCCCCAGTTGCCAGCGGGTCCCTTCGGGGACGCCGGGCACACTGGGGGGACCGCCGGCGCTAAGCCGGAGGAAGGTGCGGGCAACGGCAGGTCCGTATGCCCCGAATCCCCCGGGCTACACGCGGGCTACAATGGCCGGGACAATGGGTACCGACCCCGAAAGGGGTAGGTAATCCCCTAAACCCGGCTGTACCTGGGATCGAGGGCTGCAACTCGCCCTCGTGAACCTGGAATCCGTAGTAATCGCGCCTCAAAATGGCGCGGTGAATACGTCCCTGCTCCTTGCACACACCGCCCGTCACGCCACCCAAGTGGGCCAGGGGCGAGGCCCGCTCCTACGGGGCGGGTCGAGCCCAGGGTCCGCGAGGGGGGCGAAGTCGTAACAAGGTAGCCGTAGGGGAACCTGCGGCTGGATCACCTCCTAACGTTGCATCCCTCGCCTGCTGAGCCTAATTGTCGGCAAGCCCCTGTGGGTTATGGGCTCGTAGCTCAGCCTGGTAGAGCGCCGCCTTTGCGAGGCGGAGGCCTCGGGTTCAAATCCCGACGAGTCCATTATTTTATGCACCCGGCGATGAAAGTCGTCGGGGAAGGGTTGATGGGTCGCTTTGGCCCAAATGAAGCCGTGCAGAGGGTACCTTGGATGTATACCGTAGCCGGTTTCTCGGCAGTATCCCGGCCGGTGGATGGCTGGGCTCGGGCGCCGACGAAGGGCGTGCCAAGCTGCGAAAAGCCCGGGGGAGGCGCATGGAGCCGTAGAACCCGGGATCCCCGAATGGGCAATCCTGCCCCTTCGGGGGCGCTCCCGTATGGGAGCGGGAACGCGGGGAAAGGAAACATCCAAGTACCCGCAGGAAAAGAAAGCAAACGCGATGCCGTGAGTAGGGGCGACCGAAAGCGGCAGAGCCCAAACCGAACACCCTCCCGAAAGGGAGGGTGGATGTGGTGTTGTAGGTGCTCCCCGCTAAGCACCCGAGGGGTGAAGCCGAAGTCCGCTGGAATGCGGCGCCGTAGAGGGTGATAGCCCCGTAGGCGTAAGCCCCGAGGGTGTGGGGAGTCACCTGAGTACCGCGGGTTGGAATTCTCGCGGGAAGCTGGGGGGCACCAACCCCCAAGGCTAAATACGTCCCGAGTCCGATAGCGCACTAGTACCGTGAGGGAAAGCTGAAAAGAACCCCGGGAAGGGGAGTGAAAAGAGCCTGAAACCGGCCGGGGATAGTGAGCAGTGGCCCGAAAGGTAACCCCGCCGAAGGAAAGTGCCGAGAGGCGCGAGTACGAGGCGGGGTATACCGGGGTCACTGCGTACGTTTTGAAGAACGGGCCAGGGAGTGTACGGTAGGGGCGAGGCTAAGGGTTGTAAGCCCGAAGCCGAAGGGAAACCGAATAGCCCGCAGCCCGTAAGGGCGAGGGGCGGGGTGTGCTCGCCCTATAGTCCCTACCGTACGACCCGAAGCCGGGCGATCTAGGCGGGGGCAGGGTGAAGCGGGTCGAAAGACCCGTGGAGGCCCGCAAGGGTGTTGATGTGCAAATCGCTCCCCTGACCCCCGTCTAGGGGTGAAAGTCCAATCGAGCCCGGGGATAGCTGGTTCCCCCCGAGACATACCGCAGTATGACCCGCCCGGAGGTAGGCGGTGGGGTAGAGCACTGATTGGAGGTGCCGGGGGGTGAAACCCTCGCCCTCCTGTCAAACTCCGAATCCACCGCCGCCGTAGATGGGCGGAGTCAGGGCAGGGGGGTAAGCTCCCTGTCCGAGAGGGGGACAACCCAGACCGGGGTTAAGGCCCCTAAGTGCCGGCTAAGTGTTAACCCAAAGGAGGTCCCGGGTCGAAGACAGCGGGGAGGTAGGCTTAGAAGCAGCCATCCTTTAAAGAGTGCGTAACAGCTCACCCGCCGAGACCCGGGGCGCCGAAAATGGACGGGGCTCAAGCCGGCCGCCGATACCCCGGGGCTCCGAAAGGGGATCCGGTAGGGGGGCGTGCCGATGGCGTAGAAGCCCGAGGCGTGAGCTCGGGTGGAGCCGTCGGTAACGAAAATCCTGGCGGTAGTAGCAGCGTAGTCGGGTGAGAATCCCGACCGCCGGAAGGGCAAGGGTTCCACGGCGATGTTCGTCAGCCGTGGGTTAGTCGGCCCTAAGGCGGCACGTAACTCGTCGCCGCCGAAAAGGGAAGCGGGTTAATATTCCCGCACCGCCCGCCCGGCCGCCTTATGGCGGTTGCCGCAAGGCCCCGACGCTTCGGGATAGGCCGAGCACCCGCTGCCAGGGTGTCCAAGCGCCGAAGCCCCCGGAGTTCCGTAATGGAGAGAAGGGGGTGAAGGCGTGATGGCGTAAGTCGGCCGACTCCCGGAGCCCGTGAAAAGGGGGGCGGGATGGCCGTACCGAGAACCGACACAGGTGCCCTGGGTTAGTAGCCTAAGGCGTGGCGGAACACTCCGGCCGAGGGAAATCGGCAAATTGGCCCCGTATCTTCGGTAGAAGGGGTGCCTGCGGTCTTGGCCTTATGGCTGGGACTGCAGGTCGCAGTGACTAGGGGGGGGCGACTGTTTACTAAAAACACAGGGGGCTGCAACCCCGTAAGGGTTAGTACAGCCCCTGAGTCCTGCCCAGTGCGGGTACCTGAAAGCCGGGTCCAACCGGCCGAAGGGCCCGTAAACGGCGGGGGTAACTATGACCCTCTTAAGGTAGCGTAATACCTTGCCGCTTAATTGGCGGCTTGCATGAACGGATTAACGACCCCCCCACTGTCCCCGGCCGGAAGCCGGCGAACCCGACATCCCAGTGAAGAGTCTGGGGACCCCCGTTGGGAAGCGAAGACCCTGTGGAGCTTTACTGCAGCCTGCCGTTGCTTCACAGCTGGGGGTGCGCAGGGTAGGCGGGAGGCTTCGAAGCCCCGTCTCCGGGCGGGGTGGAGCCGTCGATGAGACACCGCCCACCTCCAGCTGTGGAGCTAACCGCTTCGGCGGGACATCGGTAGGTGGGCAGTTTGGGTGGGGCGCCACGCCCCCGAAAAGGTATCGGGGGCGCCCAAAGGTCGGCTCAGGCGGGTCAGAACTCCGCCGTAGAGTGCAAGGGCAAAAGCCGGCCTGACGTGACCCCGCACAATAAGGGGTCACGAGCCGAAAGGCGGGCCTAGCGAACCACCCTGGCCTCTTGGTGAGGCCGGGTGACGACAGAAAAGCTACCCCAGGGATAACAGAGTTGTCCCCGGCGAGAGTTCATATCGACCCGGGGGCTTGCTACCTCGATGTCGGCTCTCCCCATCCTGGCCGTGCAGCAGCGGCCAAGGGTGAGGTTGTTCGCCTATTAAAGGGGATCGTGAGCTGGGTTTAGACCGTCGTGAGACAGGTCGGTTGCTATCTAACGGGGGTGTTCGGGCGGCTGAGGGGAAGGAGGCTCTAGTACGAGAGGAACGAGCCTCCGGCGCCACTGGTCGACCGGTTGTCCGGCAGGGCACTGCCGGGCAGCTACGCGCCATGCGGCTAAAGGCTGAAAGCATCTAAGCCTGAAGCCGTCCCCGAAAAGAGCCGCCCATAAGGGCGCGGGTAGAAGACCCGTTTGATAGGACCGGGGTGTAAGCGGCGAGCCCGAAAGGGCGAGCCGTTCAGTCCGCGGTCACTAAAGCCCGTGCCGAGAAACCGGCTTCGGGCATAAGCCAAGGTACCCTCTGCACGGCAATCATTAACGATCATGAAGGGTTTACCACCTTCACTTAAAAGTAAGAAGAGATATATAGCATTTGAATTAATCTCCGAAAACAGTAGTATCTCCATAGAGTCCTTTACAAAAGTTTTAGTTAACAATATGTTATCTCTTTTTGGAGAAACTTCTACTGCTAATTGTGGTATTAATCTCGAAATATTTAATGGTAAAAGGGGTATAATAAGATGCAGTAGAGATGCAGTAGATAAGGTAATAATAGCACTTACATTGATAAACAGTATTGGAGATGTAAGAGTAGTACCGCTAACAGTAGGTGTTAGCGGTACTATAAAAAAGTGTAAAAAGAAGTATCTGGAGGTGTAAGTATGCATTTACCCCAAATGGGATACGATAGAGCTATAACTGTATTCAGTCCAGATGGTAGATTATTCCAAGTAGAGTATGCAAGAGAAGCTGTAAAAAGAGGAGCTACCGCTATCGGAATAAAAACAAAAGAAGGAGTAATACTGATTGCCGACAGAAGAGTGGCAAGTAGATTACTTGAGCTTGATACAATAGAAAAAATCTATAAAATAGATGAACACATATGTGCAGCTACATCGGGATTAGTTGCAGATGCACGAGTTTTAGTTGAAAGAGCTAGATTAGAGGCTCAGATTAACAGATTGACTTATGATGAACCGATAACTGTTAAAGAGTTAGCTAAAAGGATATGCGATTACAAGCAGCAATACACACAATTTGGAGGAGTGAGACCTTTTGGAGTTTCATTGTTAATCGCTGGAGTTGACGATGTACCAAAACTTTACGAAACAGATCCAAGTGGAGCACTACTTGAATACAAAGCTACAGCGATAGGAATGGGAAGAAATATCGTAATGGAGTTCTTTGAAAAGGAATACAGAGAAGACATGAGCTTTGAAGATGCATTAATATTGGGTTTAGTTGCAATGGGTAAGGCTATAGAGAGCGAACTAACACCAGAAGGAATAGAAGTGGGATATGTAAAAACCGATGAGAAGAAGTACAAAGAAATGAGCATTGAAGAACTGAAACCTTACATTGAAAAGGCAAATGAAATAATTAGAAAAGAGCTTAAGAAGTAGTATGGTATCGCTTGAAAAAGCTGTTATAGCAAGATTAAGAAAAGCTGGAGAAGAATTTGAAATACTCGTTGATCCATATCTTGCAAGGGATTTAAAAGAAGGAAAAGAGGTAAACTTCGAAGAGTTACTAGCAGTTGAGGAAGTATTTAAGGATGCTAAAAAAGGAATTAGAGCCTCAGCAGAAAATCTGCAAAAGGTTTTTGGAACTACAGATATATACAAGATCGCAAGAAAGATAATTGAAGAAGGAGAAGTTCAAATTACAGCTGAACAAAGAAAAGAAATGCTTGAAGCAAAGAAAAAACAGATAATAGCGTTCTTAAGCAGAAACACTGTTGATCCTAGAACTGGAGCACCACATCCCCCTTCAAGAATAGAAATGGCGCTAGAACAGGCTAAAGTACATATAGACATATTTAAGCCTGTTGAGGCACAGATAAAAGAAATAGTTAAGGCTTTAAAACCTATACTCCCACTGAGATTTGAAGAGATTGAGATAGCGATAAAAATTCCTGCAGAGTATACTGGAAAAGCTATATCCGCTTTGTACAATTTCGGGAATGTTATTCAAGAGGAGTGGCAAAGGGATGGTAGTTGGATTTGCCTTATGAGAATTCCCGCTGGTATGCACGGAGATTTGTTAGACTTACTTGGTAAGATCACGAAAGGTGAAGCCTTAACAAAAATCGTTAGGAGGATTCAAAAATGAGAAAGATTGTTCTACCGGGGGATTTAGTGTCTACAAATCCAAAACTCGCTGGATCTGGAACTTATATCGAAAATGGAAGGGTTTACTCAAAGATTTTAGGGTTGTTAGATCAGACTGAGACGCAAGTAAGGATAATTCCTCTTAAAGGGAGATACATTCCATCGGTAGGAGATACAGTAATAGGGATTGTAAGAGAGGTAACAGCAAACGGTTGGATTGTAGATATTCATTGTCCATATACAGCATTTCTCCCAGTTCAAGAATACCCAAATATGAAACCGGATAAGAAACCGAATGAGATATTGGAGATAGGAGATGCAATAATTGCAAAGGTTCTGAACATTGATCCTAAAATGAAGGTAACGCTTACAATGAAAGACAAGCTCTGTAGGCCAATAAGGTTTGGAAGAATTGTTGCGATAAATCCTGCAAGGGTTCCAAGGGTTATAGGTAAGAAGGGTAGTATGATTAAGCTTTTAAAAGGTGAACTAGATGTACAGATAATCGTAGGTCAAAACGGTTTAATCTGGCTTAACGGTGACAGAAGAAAGATCACAATTGCTGAAGAAGCTATATACAAAATAGAACAGGAAGCTCATACGGAGGGTTTAACAGATAGGATTACAGAATTCATAAAGAGGAGGAAGGAAAATGTTACAAAAGCCTAAACTGATAATAGATGGAAAGAGATTGGATGGCAGGGAGTTTGATGAATTAAGACCAATAAAAATAGAGGCAGGAGTACTAAAAAGAGCTGATGGTTCATGTTATTTGGAGATGGGTAGAAATAAAGTCGTCGCAGCAGTTTATGGGCCAAGGGAGTTGCATCCAAGGCATTTGCAAGATCCAAGTAAAGCCGTAATAAGATACAGGTACAACATGGCACCGTTTAGTGTTGAGGAGCGTAAAAGACCGGGTCCAGATAGGAGGAGTATCGAGATTTCTAAAGTTAGTAAAGAAGCGATTGAAGCAATTGTGATTAAAGAGCTGTTTCCAAGAAGTACAATAGACATCTTTGTTGAAGTTCTTCAAGCAGATGCTGGGAGTAGAACCGCTTGCCTAAATGCAGCAAGTGTTGCATTAGTAGATGCTGGAGTTCCGATGAGAGGGATTATTAGTTCTGTAGCAGTTGCAAAGGTTGATGGAGTGTTGGTTTTAGATCCAATAAAGGAAGAGGATTACTACGGAGAAGCAGACATCCCATTTGCTTTTCTTATAAGAAATGGAAAGATAGAATCAATTGCATTGCTTCAAATGGATGGGAGAATTACCAAGGAAGAGCTAAAAGAGGCTATAAAACTTGCAAAAAAGGGTGCTATGGAAATATATAAACTCCAGAGAGAGGCTATAATGAAGAAATACGAAATCGAGAAGGAGGATATAGAAAATGCACAGTGATATTTTAGTCGATATAAAAAAGGATTACGTTTTATCTAAGCTTAGAGATAACGAGAGGATTGATGGAAGAGCTTTTGATGAATTCAGAAAAATAGAGATTTATCCAAACATAATTCAGAAAGCTGAAGGATCAGCATTGGTAAAAATTGGAGACACTCAAGTTGTAGTCGGTATAAAGATGCAACCTGGAGAACCTTTTCCAGACACACCTGATAAGGGTATCATAATAACTAATGCTGAACTAGTTCCCCTTGCTTCACCAACTTTTGAGCCGGGCCCTCCAGATGAGAATGCAATTGAACTGGCGAGAGTTGTAGATAGGGGTATAAGACATAGCGAAGCAGTTGATCTATCTGAGCTTTGTATCGAGGAGGGTAAGAAGGTTTGGATATTATTCATAGACATTCATGCATTGGATGACGATGGAAATCTAATGGATGCTTCAGCACTAGCAGCGATAGTAGCTTTGATGAACACAGTAGTTCCAGCGGAGAGATTTGAACTCGGTAATGATTTCAAACTTCCGATTAAGGATATTCCTATCTCGGTTACGTCACTTGTAGTTGAAGACAAGTTTTTAGTAGATCCCAGCAGAGATGAATTGAGTGTTGGTGATAACACGATAACTATTACTACAGATAAAAACGACAACATCGTAGCAATACAAAAGAGTGGAAGTTATCTACTTAGCGAGGAACTCTTTGAGGAAATAGTTGAGACAAGTATAAAAAAAGCCAAAGAAATTAGGAAACTTGTAACTTCTTGAGAATTTCATCGATTCTTTTGATTTCTTCTTTTATCATTTCTATTGCTTTAGTGCTGTCAAGGTATTCAAGCATTGCACCACATTTTGGACATGAAAAGTTTAGATCCATAGCTTCTTCATATGAAACCTTTATGCACATATTGGGGCATATGTAATATATATTACCCGACTCTTGCTCAAGCTTTTCTTCGAGCTTTTTCTTTGTTTTTTCCAATTCTCTTTTTAGAATATCTATGGCTTTATCGTAGTTTATTCTCCAATAGTATTCCATCCATCCTGTTTCGTCATCTCTAACTCTTCTGTACTCTGCTAACCCTATTTCGTATAACACAAAGAGTGCTTTACGGATCTCGTTTATTTCTATACCAAGCTCTAAAGCGAGTTGATCATCTGTAAACTCTTTATTAAGCCCTAAAGAATAAATTATTATTCCTACTTCACCAGCAACTCTGTCAATTAGTTCATTTATGAGTTCTTCGACCTGAACGCTTTTCACGTTTAATATTATTGGTTTAAACACTTTTTTAATATTACGGTTACTTTAGCATATTCCAGTTTTTTCAATTGCAATTTCGAAATCATCTTTTGAAGGATTTACTGCTTCTAAAATCGTAAATCTCTTCTTTCTTATTTCCTTTGCGTACATCAAAGCTTCTAAAACTTGATCCTTATTTAAACCGATTTCTTTAGCCTTAGTTGGAGCTGCAACTTTTTCAAGTGAAGCTTTTATCAACTCCCAGTTTCCCCTACCGTAATACTTCTCATGCAGATATTCCATAATTATTGTACCGATTGCAACCTGTTCGCCGTGTGTTCCATTTCCGTAATTTAAGAAGTCTAATGCATGACTAAATTTGTGCTCTGAACCACTTGCAGGTCTACTACTTCCAGCGATTGCGATTGCAACACCACTCATTATTAATCCCCTTAATAGCATAATTAAGTGTTGTGGAATCGTTAAATCCAGTTCTTTAGCCTTGCTGAGCATGAGTTCAGCAGGCATAACGGCCATTGATGCTGCTACTTCACTGTAATCTTCTCCAACTAAATCTCTTGCAAGTTGCCAATCTTTAACGGCGATAACATTGGATATCAGATCGCCGTATCCGGATCTAACAAGTCTTATTGGACTTTTTCTTATTATATTCACATCTGCTACTACCGCTACCGGAGGATTTGTAGTTATAGATATCGGTTTACCGTTTTCCTTGAAACTCGCAACTGGCGAGGCTATACCATCGTGTGATGCAGTAGTTGGAACACTTATGAATGCCGCATTGAGTTCAGAGGCAACTACTTTTGAAACATCTAAAACCCTACCTCCACCGATTCCTATAACAGCATCGATGTCGTTGTATCCAACGTTTAGAATTATCCTTTTTGCTTCATCCATGTTTGCCTCCTTAACAAAAAAAGACCTAAAAACGATATCTCCTAGTTCTTCTTCTATATTCTTCGCTACTACATTGTAAACTGTATGACCAGTTAGCATTATTACGTTCTGGCATGAGAGTTTATTTACTATCGATCTTACCTTTGAGATTACCCCCTCCCCAATATATACGTAATAGGGCAAATCTACCGTCTTAAACTTCAATATATCACCCCATTAATTTTTCTAACTATTCTCTTTTCTATCGTTCTTATGGAATTATAAAGAATGCGTTATTTTACCACTTACTCTGCTTAAAGCTTTAATACTATACAACTATTGTAGAGGACGTGTTAATTTAAGGGCATAAGCTTCAATTATATGCTTTTCGCACTAAATTGGCACGTCCGAGTTAAGCAACCAAAGGATTTTATAGAATATCTGGGCGGCAAAAATGCTGTGAGGAGAGAGCTTGTAAAATCGATTCAGAGTGGAAGTAGCAAGATGTTCGAGGAAATGGAAAGATTCACGACTTCAGGGAGGGTTGTGCATGTCCTATGGATGCTGTTGTGAGAGAGTTTCTTTAGGCTCTGAAGCCATATGACAACGAGTTTGTAGTAGTTAATACTGATGCAAGCATAGAGCATTTTGGAAGAGGAAGCGATTTGATCGTTGTCGAGCCGAGTCATGAATCGAGATACAGCTCACGAACAAAATTGTTGAACTTGCCAATAGAATAGGGAAAAAAGTTGTAATCTTAGCGAATAAAGTTAACAATGAAATGATGAAGCTTATAAAATCTGATGTATATCTGCCATTTAAGAAAGAAATTTACATTCCCTGCTTGGAAGAGTGTTTCACTCAAATGAAATAAGAGATGTCGTTGATAAAATCTACATACACAAATAAATTTCTTCCACTTCAATAACGATTGCAGCTTTTGGTCTCATTTTCCTCTCTGCCAACTCTTCAAGTTTCTTTTTGATTTCTGGATCGTTTTCTCTTTCAATTCTCTTCTTCAGTCTTTCCTTTCGAATTTCCATTCTCCTTTCGAGAATCTGTTTTGTTTTTTCAAATAATTCGCCCTCTGTTACAACCTTTGCCTTGCCTTTAAATTGATAAGCTTTAAGCTTTTCAAAGTCTGTTACTGCAAGAGCGACTGCGTTATTTTCTTCAAGATTTCTCCTTGTCTTATTCATCTTCACGTCCACTAATAGAATTCGTGAATCGTCTATCGGCTCGACCAAGCCTACTGGAATAACGTTTGGCTTTCCGTCCTTAGTCGAAGTTGCAAAATAGCAGATGTTTCTCCTCAAAACCTCTTTCATCTCCTCATCAAGCATTTTCACACCTCCCTAAAGGGATAACGTATCTCAGCCCGTTCTCGTTTTTAACAATGGCTCTTACACCATAAACCCTCTCTATCACGTCCTCCTCTAACACTTCGGCAGGTTTGCCGTCGGCGATAACTCTTCCATCCTTCATAACCACAACTCTATCCGCATATCTCAAAGCAAGATTCAGATCGTGCAGAGCTACAATCGCCGTTTTGCCATCCTCTACTACGTCTCTTATTACGTCCATCACCTCAAGCTGACTGTTCAAGTCAAGATTGCTCGTTGGCTCATCTAAAAGGAGTATCGAAGGCTCTTTAGCCAAAGCCATAGCTAAAAGTACTTTCTGTCTCTGACCTCCGCTCAGTTCGCTCAAGTTCTTCCAAGCCAAGTTCTCTATTCCTAACAATCTCATTGCAGTTCTGACAGCTTCAAGGTCAGATTGCCTTGGTGTCCAGCTTAAGTGAGGCAGGCGACCGGTTAGAATCACTTCAAAAACCGTAAGCGGAAAAGTTTGTTCAATTACTTGAGGAACATAACCAATTAGCTTTGCCAATTCAATTGAGTCTATATTGGAAATATCGTCTCCATTTATGATTATCCTCCCTTTCTGAGGTTTTAACGCTCCGAGTATGCATTTTAGGAGTGTTGATTTACCTGCGCCATTTGGACCGAGCAGGCAAACTATCTCTCCCTCTTTTGCATTCATCGTTACGTCTTTTAGCACTTGTAATCTTCCGTAGCTGAATGAAACATTCTCAACACTCACCACCATGCCCTTTCACCTCTTTTTATAATCAGATATATAAACAATGGAACACCCAAAAACGACGTGAATATCCCTACTGGTAAAGTTAAGGGAAGAAACAGCGTTCTTGAAGCCGTATCTGCTACAAGCAATATGATCGATCCAACCAAACACGATGAAGGGATTAAGTATCTGTGATCACTGCCCAGAGCAAGTCTGGCTATATGCGGTGAAACCAAGCAAATGAAGGAAATTACACCGAGAAAAGAGACGGCAGTAGCTGTTAAGAACGATGCCATAACCATTCCTACTAACCTCAGTCTTTTTGCATCTACACCTAAGCTCTTCGCGATATCATCGCCCAAATATAAAGCATTAAACTTCCAGCACCATCTATAAGATATGAGTAAGGTTATTAAAAGTACGAAGCTCATAACTTCAACGCTGACCCAAGTTGTCTTCGATAAACTACCAAATAACCAAAATACTATTGCAGCAACTTGTTCAGTTGTGCCGAAGTACTGTATGAGCGATGTAGCGGCTGAAAATAGGAATAGAATTGCCAACCCAGCCAAAACGATGACCGCTGGAGAAGCCCCTTTCATCTTAGAAATTATGAGAATTGCAAATGTTGCTATAAGCGAGAAGGCGAACGCGCTAATGATTACTACGTAAAAGTTTGTGATTTGAAAACCACCAAGAGCTGTTTTAAGCATGATGCCTCCTACTCCGCTAACTATTGCTAAGGCTGCACCGAAAGCTGCAGCAGAAGAAATTCCCAGTGTGAACGGCGAAGCAAGAGGATTCCTCAATACCGTTTGAGTAATTAGTCCTGAGAGAGCTAATCCAGCTCCAGCAGATATAGCCATCAGAACTCTCGGCAACCTTATATTCCAGATTATAGTTTCAGCTTTTTCAGTACCCGTCCCCATCAAAGCATCAATAACAGCTTTAAAGTCAAGCCGTGAAGATCCGACAAGTAACGAGTAGATTGAGGCTAGTATTAAAAATAAGAGTAGAGAAACTACAAAAATCGTCCTCTTCCTAATAAAGTTTCTGTAATCCGTTAGTGAAATCATTGAGGTGTCAGCTCCTGAGAAAGATATAACCCTCTGTTCTTAATGACTTCATGAAACACTTCTGCACCCTTCCATCCATAGAAGAAGGTAAATACCTCCTCGCCCTTCTTCATAACATCTACATCTTTAAATCTCTCCGGATAGAGAACTTTCGCAGCCCAATACAGATCTACTATCATTGTCTTTGGATCGTAGCCAATGTAAGGCCCAAACAATCCGTAAACTTTCCCTTCTTTCACAGCTTTTACCTGCTGAAGAGCGGGATCGTTCAGTATTTCATCAACGGCCGATTTCCCTTTGTAACCATGTATAAAGATTACGTCAGGATTCCATTCTATTATCTGCTCCTTCGTAACTTCCATGTAATGTGCTGGAATGTTTTCAGCTACGTTTCTTGCTATCAGATCTATTGGAGCGTAGTTTTTCACAGTCCAGCCGATTCCATGCCTGTAAGCCCAGTTCGACAGAAATACCCTCGGCCTTTCCTCCTTTGGAATATCCTCAACTCTTTTTGTAACATTTTCTACTTCAGAATCTATGTATTCAATTATTTTCTCGGCTCTTTCCTCTTTTCCAAGAATTTTCGCAACGAGTCTGATCGTTTTGTAGAAATCTTCGAGCTTTCCTGAGTAAATCGAAGTATTTATGCAAACAACGGGAACTCCCGTGTTCTTCTCTATGGTATCGGCTATTTGGGCGTAAGCAGATTCGATGAAAATAACGTCTGGTTTGAGCTCGGCAATCTTTTCCATATCCGGTTCTCTGACAGAGCCGATTCTCTCCGCTTTTAGCAGTTCTGGATGTGCAAGAGCGTCCTCAAGCTTGTCTCCATATCTGTCAAAATAGTTACTGATTCCAACAACTTTATCCGTAGCGTTGAGCATCACGATTATTCTTAGGTTTGCGGGAAAAAGAGTAGCAACTCTTTCAACTTTTTCTGGAATTTTAACAGTTCTGCCAGCCATATCCTTTATTTCAACGTATCCTGTCTTCGACTCCTCTTTAACACATCCGGCGATGAGTGCGGCAACTGTAATTAGTATAAAAAATATAGCGAACCTCCTCATTTCTTAAACCTCCTTAGAATAGACTTCAGCTCATCTAAACTTTTGTAATCTGGATTAATTGAGATAAGGATGGCTTCTGCCTCTTCCTCGCATTCCATTCCAACCTCGAAGTTCGCCGGAATGTAAGCAAGGTCGTAAGCTTCTAATTCTGTGTCGTTCAATTTAACTCTTCCTTTTGTAAGAATCATTGCCCCATCCCTTGGATGGGAATGCGGTTCAACCTTTAAACCGGGAGGAATTTTTAGGTGAATGATCGCAACTTTTTCCGAAACAAATAACGGTTTCATTATACCTTCTGGTGTATTGAATTCCTCCATCTCATTAAACCTCACGATCTCCATAGCACTCACTTCCTTTTAGTGATTACAATTTTGGAGGGACTATAAGATTCGCCAACATCTACGATGTCAACAACCTCGAATTTGCACGATTCGAGGATGTCACAAAATTCTGGTGTTGAGTAAACTCTGTCCACTTCATCGAGTATTGCAAACATGAGGTCGAAGAAGACTGCTGTAGAATCCTCTCTTAGGTCATCGATATGCCAGTGCTTCGTTATCAGTATACCATCATCGCTAAGAGATGCATGGACTTTTCTGAGAATTTGAATTAACTCCTCACGAGGCCTGTAGAAAACGTCTGATGCAAAGACTATGTCGTACCCTGAGCCAATTTCATCTTTTGTGAAGTCTCCTGCTATTAGTTTAACTCTATTTCCAACGAATTTCTTCGCAACTTCAATTACTTGAGGTAAATCGAATACGTAAGCATCAAGTTCTGGATTTATCTCTTTGAAGGCTAAAGCATATAGTCCATGCCCTCCTCCCAAATCGAGGAGTTTCTTTGCTTTTTTAAATTCAGGCAATTCTCTAATAATTTCAACTGTTCTTGGCAAATCCCATCTTACAGCTCCTTCAGCCATTGCAAGTATGAAGCTTTCATCGAAGACGGAACGATCTCTTTGGTAGCCCAAAGAACCTTTCTTTAAGGCTTCTCCGAGCTTGTTCCACCTCTCCTCTCTCGTCTTCCTGTAAAGCTTTATCAGGTTTCCCTGATAGAACGGCGAATCGCTTAAGAGAAATACTTTTGATACCTTAGTTAAGGTGTATTTTCCGTTAACCTCCCTTAAAAAACCGGAAGCAACCAGAGCGTTACAAACTTTTTTTGTTACCCTTTCGTCGAGATCTAATTCCTTGGCTACTTCTTCAGCACTTTTGGGCTTCTTAAAGCTGTCGAAGAGATTTAGTTCAACAGCGGTTGCAAGGACTATGAATTTTTCGACCGATTGGGCTAACTCGGAGATTATGTTCGGATCGACCGGTGGGTAGTTTAGTATTTCTTTCAGCACAATCTGTCACCTCCTTAAATTTCTTTTAATACTTTATTTTGGATAATTCTTAAATTTTGCTATTTTTGCTTGGGATGTGTCAACTTAGTGCGAAAAGCATAGAATGTCAATACTTTCACTATCGCTAAACACTTAATCCTACATCCATCATCGATAAACTTTATAATCGAGCTACTCTACAATATTATAGCGGGGGTTGCCGAGTGGACAAAGGCGCCGGATTTAGGGTCCGGTCCCGTAGGGGTTCGTGGGTTCGAATCCCACCCCCCGCATTATGAGATGCTCAACGTGTGGAAAAGACGTTGAAAACATAAGGTATTGTAGTTTTTGTAATAAACCAATATGCATCGATTGCGTTAGATATGTAGTCGTTAAAAGGAAAACTCTGCATAAAGAGTACGAGGAAAGTATTCCAGTTTGTAAAAACTGCCTTCCAGAAGTTAGATTTAAAAAGAATCTGTTAAGAGTTGTTAATGAAATCCTATCTCAAATTCCACGATAAATCGTTAAAAGTTTAATTGGAAACCTTAAAAAACTAATGTATTTAAGTGATTCCATGGAAATCGGTTGCATTTCAGTATCACATAAAAAAGCTGATTTAAAAAGGCTTGAAAGTGTTTGGATTAACGATTATTCTGAATTTGCCAAAAGGATTCTATCCAATCCTTCTATTTCTGAATGTGCTTTTATACTTACATGTAATAGGTTTGAAGTTTACATAGCTGGTAGAGATATCGAAAAATGTCTGCTAAACTTAGCGAAAAGCTTGGGAGTTGAAGATGTTGCTGAAATTTTAATTGGTGAGAGTTGTTTAGAACATATATTAAGAGTTGCATCTGGTTTGGAATCGATGATAGTTGGTGAAGATCAGATATTGGGACAGGTTAAACACTTTTACAGTATTTGTAAAGAAATTGGATGTGTTGGAGTTTTTTTGGATAGAGTCTTTTCTAAGGCAATACAAGTGGGTAAAAGAGTTAGAAAAGAGACGAATATAAACAAAGGCTCGGTATCTATTGGATCTGCAGCTGTCGAGCTTGCTGAAAAGGTTTTAGGAGATTTAAGAGGTAAAAAGGTTTTACTCATAGGAGCTGGGGAGATGGGGACTCTTGTTGCGAAGGCAATAGCTGGAAAAGACGTTGAAGCGATACTAATAGCGAATAGAACGTATACAAAGGCTGAAGAACTTGCTAAAGAAATTGGAGGAATCGCCGTAAGGTTTGATAAACTTGAGGACTACTTAAAGATTTGTGATATAGTTATTTCTGCAACTGCTGCTCCTCATCCCGTTATAACCAAAAAAGCAGTTGAAAAGGCTATGAAAGATAGAGATAACCTTGTAATAATCGATATTGCCTTACCGAGAGATGTTGAAGAAGGTGTTAAAGATATTAAAGGTGTTAAACTGTTTACAATCGACGATTTAAGAGAGATCAGTGAAGAAAACTTAAAGAGAAGACTTGAGGAAGCAAAAAGAGCTGAAAGAATTGTTAAAGAAGAAGTAGAACACTTAAAGACTCTTTTAAAAGATTTAAAGGCAAGAATGGCTATAGCATCGATGTACAAGTCTGCTGAAGCTGTAAAAAGGGAGGAAATCAAGGAGTTGTATAACAAGTTGGTAGCAAAGTACGACGTTGGAGAAGAGGTTTTAGAACTCTTAGAGGCTTTTGCAAACTCTTTGATAAAGAAATTCTTAAGAAAACCAACTGTGAGACTAATTGAGGCTGCGAGGAATGGAAAACCATATGTTATAAATGCTGTAGAGTATTTATTTGGCGATGATGTATCCAAGGTTGAGACTGAGAAGGTTGAGAAAGGACAATTTGAGGAGTCTTTTTAGGGAAACAAAGCTAAGCAAGGATGATTTCGTAGTTCCGATTTTCGTAGATGAAAATATAAAGAAACCAAAGCCTATAAGTTCGATGCCAAATTACTATAGAATTCCAGTAGAAGGAATCACAGAGGAAGTTGAAAGCTGTATGGAAAAGGGACTCAAAGCATTTATACTGTTTGGAATTCCATCCTATAAGGATGAAATTGGATCTTCTGCGTTTGCGAAAGACGGAGTAATTCAAAAAGCGATCAGACTTGCAAAAAATGAATTTTCTGATTGTGTTATTATAACAGATGTATGTCTGTGCGAGTATACAACTCATGGTCACTGTGGAATTGTAAAAGATGGAGTAATCCTAAACGATGAAACTCTACCAATTCTTGGAAAAATAGCAGTCAGTCATGCTGAAAGTGGTGCAGATATAGTCGCCCCATCGGGAATGATGGATGGAATGGTCAAAGCTATAAGAGATGCTCTCGATGCTGAAGGATTTACAGATGTAGCAATTATGAGTTATTCTGCAAAATACGCTTCTAACTTCTATTCACCTTTTAGAGAAGCAGCAGAAAGTGGATACAAGTTTGGAGATCGCAAAAGCTATCAAATGGACTTTCACAACAGCGATGAGGCTTTAAGAGAAGTTGAACTCGATTTAAAGGAGGGAGCAGACATAGTAATGGTAAAGCCTGCACTGGCATATTTAGACATAATCTACAAAGTAAAGCAGAAGTTTAAGGTTCCTACCGCTGCATACAACGTTAGTGGCGAATACAGTATGGTTAAATCTGCAATAGAAAGGGGATGGCTCAGTGAAGATATAATTTACGAGATTTTAATAGCTATAAAAAGGGCTGGAGCAGATTTAATAATTTCGTATCATGCTAAAGAGATAGCAGACAAAATTCCATAATATTTATTTTCTGCTTATCTACTCATTTTATGCCAAGAATGGAAAAGAGATCTGCAAGAATTCTGGCATTTGTTTTGGCATTAATCATGATCGGCTCGGTGTTTGCATACGTGATGAGAGGAGGAACACAAAACAAAAGGGAGGTAAAAGAGATTTTCAGCGATTTCAGAGATTACATAAATATAACTCCAAAGAGTGCATATCTGATTGAGTACGTAAACCTAAGCTATTTGTATCTCAATAAAGATGATCCATTAAGGGAGTATATAGATCACAAGCTTAGAAACATTTTAAGACCTGAAATTTTCAGTAGATCGATTATAAGCTTTCCAAATGGATTTAGGAGTATTGTACTTGCTTATTGTTATGATACTGTACAGTCTTATTTCTACTTCGTTGATACAAATCTTAGCAAGGTTTACTTTGCATACAACAGTGAATTGAAGATTGGAAACTATACAGTAAAGGTAAGACCCGGTATAGCATTACTCGATGAAATCTCTCCAGTAGTTGTAGGCTACATAAAACCCGTAAGTGATGTGGTTGAAATCCTTGAAGGAAACGAAACTGGATTAAGTGAATACCACAAGTATCTGAGCAGAATCAATGGAAGCTTTTTGTATGCATGGTATACCTATGGAGACTACGCAAAATCTACAATAAAAGCAAATAACTCAAGTATGGCGGATTTCTTCTTTGAGGGATATAGATTTAATGAAACGAACAAAAGCTATGAAAAGGTTTGGGCTTTGCACTTCATTGGAAACTACTTCTTTGCTAAAACGAATAAAACCGAGTACTGCTATATAAGGAGTTATGACGATGGTTTTAGCGTTGCAGTACTTGGAGATAAGAACTTCACAAAGTTGATGAAAACCAATCCAAGAATACTGACGTATCAGATAAAAATAGGATCATGAGGGTCGAAAAGGGAAAAACCCTAATTGCAAGAGGTGAACTAAGAATTGAAGGTGATGCAGAAGTTTTAGGTTGTAATATAAAGAGTTTTAGGAGTGACAAATATGTTCCAATATACTGCAAATCTGATTGCGATATCCATGTAGATGGGGATTACATCGTAGTAGATAGAGATACGATTCCAGATTCTTGGAAAAAACTCGTTAAAAAGGATTGGGAAACTCTGTTTATATATGGAGGAGTAGACAGTGGAAAGAGTACTTTGGCGACATATCTAGCTAACAAGATAAAAGACTGTTACATACTTGATTTGGATATTGGACAATCAGATATCGCCCATCCAACAGCAATGGGATACGGATACACGAAAGGAAATATAGTTTCGCTCTCAGAAATTGAAATGATCAATGGATTCTTTGTTGGTGTTTTATCACCAACTGGAAGAGAAGCAAGATGCTTAAGAGGTGTTGAAAGGCTTTGGAAGGAGATAAAGAACTTGGATGCAAAAAAAATCATCGATACAACTGGATGGATTAGAGGGAAAAGAGCTAAGGAATATAAGCTTGCGAAAATCGAGATAATTCAGCCCGATTTAATAGCTTCCTTTGAAGGAACACCAACTTTTCTTGAGGATTATGAGGTATTTGAAGTTGAAAGGGGTTTCGTAATCGAGAGGAACAGAAACGAGAGGATGAAAACGAGAATCAGTAACTACAGATTATGGCTTGAAAATGCTGAGACAATAGAATTAAGGCTTTCAGATATAATGATTAAAAATACAAATCTGTTTAAGGGTAAGAGAATTGTCAAAGATTTCATTCAAGATGTATTAGGTGTTGAAGTTTTATTTGTTGAAAGGGGAGATGATTTCTTAAACGTTTGTGTCGCTGAGAAGCCTTTAATTACATCCGAAATCGTTAAGAGTTTGAAAGAATTGTACAACGTTGACGAAATTTGCATTTTCAAATTTGAGGATTTAAAAGATTTGTTGGTTGGATTGTACAAGGGCAATAGGTATTTAGGATTTGGAATTTTAAAGGAAATCGATGAGGAGAAAATTAAAATCTTGACAAAAGCTAAGGATTTTGATAGAGTTGAGTTTGGCGAAATAAAATTTAATGGCGAAAAAGAATTAATAGCAAGAATTCCATAATATTATTTTTATTTCAAAAGATAACTTAACTCTTAAATGGTGATTGCATTATAACATACCTATATTCCAAAAGTAAGTGAAGAGATCTAATTTAATTTTTAGAGTATTTAAGGATTTAATAATTTTAAGGGATTTACGGGTGAATTGAGCGAACCAGCATCTCAAGGTGG